>Ga0157375_10001663_pt1 | contig 19120 bp, 10 predicted proteins | sample M35metaG_FD_115311 | JGI IMG/M metagenome (GOLD analysis project Ga0157375, IMG submission 115311) | Miscanthus rhizosphere microbial communities from Kellogg Biological Station, Michigan, USA - M3-5 metaG | ecosystem: Host-associated > Plants > Roots > Rhizosphere > Soil | place: USA: Michigan... | reverse complement strand
CTATCGAACGAAGCTAACGTGCTCCGCGAGCTACACGCGTTCATCGCGGGGTTGCGGCTCGACGCGACGGCGCGTCCCTAAAGGCCGCGAATCGACGCGCTCACGGCGCGGCGTCTCGGTCAGATGCACCGGATCAGCCCGTTCCGGGCACCGACCCACGGTCCGCTGTAAGTCCAGCCCCTCTCGAACTCCTTCTAGAACGTGAAGCTCAACGTTACGCCGACCTCGCGCGACCGGCCGACGATCGCGAAGTCATAGCCCCACGTATCGCGCGTGTCGAAACCGCCGTTGATATACAGCTCGTCCGTCAAGTTCTTGCCCCAGACTTCGACGCTGTACTTGCGGTTCCCCGGCTCGTAGACGAAGCGACCGTTCAATATGCCATAGGAGGGCTCGAGGATCGGTTTGCCGTTCGCGTCGATCAGTGTGCGCTGATAGGCGGCGTCGCGTGCATAGGGCCCCATGTAGCCGTAGTCGCCGACGAGCAGGATGTGGCCGCCGTTGCTCATCGGGATCTCGTAGTTCGCGCCGATCGTTCCGCTGTGCTCGGGCGCGTACGCGAACGGCGCTCCAGGGTAGTTGCCGGTCACGCCGTCGAACGTGCCGGCTTGGATGTAGTTCGTGTCGATCAATCCGACGCCGAAATTCAGGCGCAGCCGGTTGGTCGGCACCCAGACCACCTCGAACTCCCATCCCGATGCGGTTCCCCTGCCTTCGCCGGACTGGATAGGGAAAGGCTGGGTGTTCCCGGCGGTGTCCGTAGGCAATAGGTTGACGCGCATGCCCTTCCAGAGGGAGTCGAAGTACGTCGCGTTGAAGCGCAGCTTCCCTGCGAGCCAGTCGGATCGCATGCCGACCTCTTTGTTCTCGACGTTCTCCTGCGGTAGCGTGCAGACTACGTGCGTCGCGTCGACGCGGGGCCCGCAGAACGACGGCGGAGTCGCGATCGGCCCGATCGTCGTGAGCGGCGTGCTCTCCTGCGTGAACCCCTCCGAATACGTGGTATAGAACATCATCGTGTCGCGCACGTGGTACGCAGCCGAGAACTTGTAGGTGTCCGTGGTCGGCGTGGGTGGGTCCGACACGTCGCGCGTAACGGCGCTGTAGGAGAACGGGTCGCCTTGGGGCGGGACCGCGGGGTCCGGCGTTCGGAACCCGTCGTTCGGCGTGTACGTCTTGTCGCCACCCGACCTGTCACTGATCCGCGCGCCGAACGTGAGATCCAGCTTCTTCGTGACGCCGATCGTCGCTTCGCCGAAGAACGCATGGTCCTTGTCCCAGCGATTCGTGAGGTTGTCCGTCGCGATCGAGCCCAAATTCCACGGATAGCGGTTCGCGCCGTAAGCGACGGATGAGTTGTCCGGTGTCAGCATGTTGCCGCCGGTGACGCCGTTCAAATTGAGCAGCGTCGCGGTCTGACGCACGTACTCGCTCGTGGCGGTGTTGATCGCCGGGATGTTGGGACCGTAGTTCGGCACGACGAACTCCCACATGCCCCAGCGCGTATTGCGGAAGTCGAGGCTCTGATCGAGCTGGTAGTAGCCCCCGATCCAGTTGATACGGCCGCTCTTCGTTGACCCCGTCAGGTGCAACTCGACGGAATCGTTCTTTCGTCGCTGCTTGAGGTCGTCCGTCGTGATCAGGAACTCCGTGCCGTCGAAGTCGATGACCTGGCGTTGATCCTGATCCCAGCTCGCGAGGATCGCCTGAAAATGCAGCCTGTCCTTGATGTCCCAGTCAGCGGTCAGCGTCGCGTAGTTCAAGTCTGCGATGATGCCGTTCTGCATGGAGTCGGATTTCGTCTCCCATTTGCCGACCTGACCCGGGCCGTTGAACGTGATGTCGGGCATTCGCGTATTCGGAACATACACGCCGTTCACGATGTCGCCGAACGCACTCTTGATACCGCCCTGGTAGTCCGTCGTATGCGTCGCGGGGTTGAAAGCGGGGCTCGCGACGCCCGTGTAACGCGTGCCGAAGCCTACGCTGGGCGGTGCCGACCACGTATTCGTGGCCGCGTTGAAGTAGTTCGGAAGTCCCGCAGGTCGGCCCGCGGTACCTGCCCCAATCGACGCGCACCGCACGAGGTCCGCCTGACACGCCGCGGCGGCCTGCGCCTGATAGGCGCCGAGCATGATGTTGTACGCGTAGATCTTCGAGTTGTCGTAGCGCGTCATCCGATGGATGCGCGGATCGGTGCCACGTTTGTTCTCGTCGTCGTACGTAAAGCGCAGCGAGAATTTGTCGGTAGCCTTCCAAAGGAAGTCCGCCTTGAGAATCGTGTCGTCCTGCGCGCCGAAGTTCCAAGGGGTCGTGAGCCCCTTGAGGAAGCCGTCGTTCTGATACATAGCGCCGATGAATTTCGACTTGAGCTTGTCGGTGATCGGGAGATCCACTGCAACCTGCGCGTCGCGGCGGTCGAAGTCGCCCATGGTGAGCTTCACGCGAGCCCCGAACTCGTCGGCCGGCTTCTTCGTCGTCATGTTGACGGCGCCGCCGTTGGTGTTGCGCCCGAACAGCGTGCCCTGCGGGCCGCGGAGCACCTCGACGCGCTCCATCTCGGTAAAGTCCATTTGCTGGAACCCGAACCCGTCTTGCCATACGCCGTCGACGTACAGGCCTACACCGGGCAAGCCGCGCACGTAGAAATTCGACTGGGCGCCGCCCGTGTTCGGATTCAACACGACGTTCGGCACCATGATGCCGAGGTCCCGACCGTTCGTGATGCCGCCGAGCTCGAGTTGCTCGTTGGTGAACGCTTGAATCGACAGCGGCGTGTCTTGCAGGTTCGTCTCACGCCGTGTAGCCGTGACGACGATTTCTTCGAGCTGCGCAAACGCGCAAGTTGGTAGGACGCACACCGCCGCTAAGGCAAGCGACGACATGCGCAGAGCTGCGTTTTTCATCGAATCCCCCCGGATGACGAACAACGAACGAGCGCGGGGTACTTATACCGCTACTGTGGGCGATTGCCAACAAGCGGCGCTGGGAAGCGGTCGTACTGCGAGGCCGCCCCGCGCAAATCACCGCGCCGGGGCGCTGATCAGCGGCGCCGCGACCCGGGGTCGTCCGGTTCCAGACGCCAGATCACGCCCCAAGCCGGCAGCTCGGCCTCGAAGCCGCGCGCGACCTCGGCCCGCGGCGTTGCGAACAGCACGCGACCGGCGCCGCTCGCCGCACGCACCGGCTCGGCAGAGAGATTCGCATCGAGCGCGAGCGTCGCGCCGTCGGACAGGCGCCAACGCACGAGGAGCAGCGCGCCGGTCCCGCCGGCGGACGCACCCGTAATGTGTGGCACGCGCAGCACAATCTCGCGCGCGCGAATTCCGAGCAGCTCACGGTAGTAGTTGAGCCAGTCCGAGTGCGGCGCCGCGCCGAGCCGTGTCCAATCGAGAGTGGCCGCACGGAAGCTCGCGGGATCGTTTGGGTCGGGCAGCGCTGCACCGCGCCGGAAGCGCGCCTCGAATTCGCGCATGCGGCCCTCCGTCACCCGGCGCGCGAGCTCCGGCTCGAAGTCACAGAAGAACGGGAACGGTTCCGGCGCACCCCATTCCTCGCCCATGAACAGCAGCGGCGGTGCGGGCGCGAGGAGCAGAATGGCGACCGCGGCGCGCAAGGCGGAAGCGTCGCGAACGATGCTCGTCAAGCGATCGCCTCGCGCTCGGTTGCCGATCTTGTCGTGGTTCTGGAGAAAGCAGACGAAGGCGGTGGGTGGCAGATGACTACTCGGCTCGCCGCGCACGCGGCCGCCGCGGTAGCGCGAGCGTTCACCCTGGAACGAGAAGCCCTGCGCAAGGCAACGACGCAGCAGCTCGTGCGCTCGCCCGACGAAGTCGACGTAGTAGCCGTCGTTCTCGTCCGTTAGCAGCGCGTGCAGGCAGTAGTGGAAATCGTCGTTCCATTGCGCGTCGTAGCGCTCGGGATCGCCGGGCGCGCCGAGCAGCGTCGCTTGGTTGAAGACGTTCTCGAGCACCAGGTGCACATGGCGCTCGCGCCCCGGACCGGCGCGCACGCGCCGAGCGAGCTCGATGAGGATGTGCGGCGAGGAGCTGTCGCGGAGCGCGTGCACGGCATCGAGCCGCAGACCGTCGAAATGAAATTCGTCGAGCCAGTAGAGCGCATTACGGATCACGAATTCGCGAACGGTGCGGCTAGCGTCGCCGTCGTAGTTGATCGCTGCCCCCCATGGCGTGTGATGCTCGGGGTTGAAGAACTCGGGCGCGTAAGCGTGCAGCCAGTTGCCTTCCGGACCGAAGTGGTTGTAGACGACGTCGAGCAGCACGCCGAGACCGCGCGAGTGCGCCGCATCGACGAACGCCTTGAGGTCATCGGGCTCGCCGTACGCGGACTCCGGCGCGAACCACAACACGCCGTCATAGCCCCAGCCGCGCGTGCCGGCGCATTCGGCGACCGGCATGAGCTCGACGAAGGTCACGCCGAGCGCAGCGAGGTGGTCGAGCTTGTCGAGCGCAGCGCGAAACGTGCCGCTCGGCGTGAACGTGCCGACGTGAAGCTCGTAGATAACGGCCTCGTGCCACGGTCGGCCGCGCCAACCGCGGTCGCGCCACACATAGGAGCGCGGGTCGACGACCCGGCTCGCGCCGTGCACGTCGTCGTTTGCGCGAGCTGCCGGGTCGGGCACGACGCAGCCGTCGATCCGAAACGAATAGAAGGCACCCACCGGCACCGAAGCCTGCACGCCGAACCAACCGCCCTCTTCGCGCTGCATCGGTATCTCGCGCGCCGCGCCGCCTTCGAGCGCTGGCAGCACGAGCGCCACGGTGTCGGCGCTAGGCGCCCATAAACGAAAGCGGACGTGCCCGTCCGCCTCGATCTCGGCGCCGAAGGCGGCGCGGCTCACGTCAGGATCGCGAGCAGATCGTTGAGCGGTAGCGCGACCCAGTCGGGCCGGCTACGCAGCTCGTAGCGCAGCTCGTACAACGCCTTCTCGATCTCGAACAGCTGCAGCAGCGGCAGCCGCGGCGCGAGTGCGTCCATCAGACCGGCCTTGCGAGCCGCGGTCTCATAGGCCGCGAGGAAAGCGGCACGCGTTGCGGCTTCCCAGCGCGCGAGCCTCGCTTCGCGCGCGGCTCGCGCGTCGCCGGTCGCACCCGTGCCGTTCTCGACTACCGCGCGACGTGCGTACGAGAAGGAACGTAGCAAGCCTGCCACGTCGCGCAGCGCGGACGACTTCTCGCGGCGCTCCGACAGCGGGCGCGCGGGCTCGCCCTCGAAGTCGACGATCAGGAAGTCATTGCGCCGCACGAGCACCTGTCCCAAGTGAATGTCGCCATGATGACGCTGCTTGACGCCGAGCCCTGCCGGCTCGAGCTTGGTGAGCGTGTCGATCCGCGCGTCGAGCGCCGCGGCACGCGCGAGCAACGCGTCGCGCGCTGCACGCACCTTGTCCGTGGCGATCTCACTCGCGCCGAGCTGCCGTAGGGTCTCCTCGGCTTCGCGCCGCACGCGCGCGCGCCACGCGAGCAGGTCCGCCGCGACGATAGGCTCGGGCTTGAAAGCCGGGTCGTCCGTCGGCGTGAGCAGCGCGGCGTGCAGTTGCGCGACGCGCGTCGCGAGCACGCCGACGAGGGCGAGGTAGGCGCCGTGCGCGTACTCGGCGGACGCTTCGGCGCTCTGCCGGTCCTCGAGAAAGCGCTTGAGATAATTGATCGTGAAGTCCCAGCCGTCGCCCTGGTTCGCGACGAAGGCTTGGAGCAGAGCCACGGTGTACGCGCCGCCGTCGTCGCCGCGAAACACCACCGCGCCGGCGACCGGCACGATGTGGTCGAAGTGAGCCACGTCCGTGAGGAACCGACCCACTTCGAGCTCCACACTCTCGCCGGCTTGCAGACGACGGTAGACCTTGAGGAACAGATGCTCGCCGATTCGCATCGCGGTGTTGCTGCCCTGGAGCTTGAGCACCTGAGCGCTCGTGCCTTCATTGTCGTTGCCGCGCAGCGCGATGAAAGAGCGCGTCGGCATGAATACGAAGCTGCCGTTCCGGGCGCGGATTTGCGTGCTCGCCGCGACGGCATCGAGCACCGCTTGGCCGAAGTGTTCGTCGGCTGTCGCCTCGGCGAGCACGCCGACGACGCCTTTCTGCCGCACCCGCGCAATCACCGCGGTCTGGAGCCGGTTGAGCCGCGCCTCCTCCGTCTCGAACGCGAGAAGCAGCGGTATGAAATAGCGCTCGGTGCCGCCCGGGCTGGCCACGTCGAACAGCCCGAGCATCCAGCTGCCGACCGGCGTCCGCCATTCGACGCCATCGGCGAGTGTCGCGCTTTCGACGCGTCCGCTCTTGCCCGAGAACCAGCGCTGCGCCGCGACATAGCTCGGCAGGATCTCGCGTTCGAACTGGTGACGCAGCTTGGTCGCGGCCGCGCCGCGCCAGGCGGCCACGCGCGTCGGCCAGAAGCTGTTGAGCCCTTCGGTGAGCACGAGCACGGGCGCCTCGTCGCGCACTACGTTTTCGTGCCAGGCCGGCGGCGCGGTGTCGCGGCTCAGCCTGAACCAGTAGAAGGCGTAGCCCGGCAGCGTCAGCAAGTACGGCAGCTCGCCGATCGGCGGGAACGACGTGCGGCCGAGCAGCTCGACCGGAACGGTTCCCTTGAACTGCGTAAGGTCGAGCTCCACGGGCTGCGCCGACCGCGACAGGTTGGCGACACACAGGATCACGTCGTCGCCATACTCGCGTAAGGCGACGAAGATGCGCCGGTTGGCGGGACGAATGAAGCGCAACGTGCCGCGGCCGAAGGCCTGCGACGTCTTGCGCACCTGCAGCATGCGCTTCATCCAGTTGAGCAGGGACGAGCGGTCGCGAAGCTGCGCCTCGACGTTCACCGACTCGTAGCCGTAAACCGGGTCCATGATCGGAGGTAGATAAAGTTGCTGCGGATCGGCGCGCGAGAAGCCCGCGTTGCGATCAGGGCTCCACTGCATCGGTGTGCGCACGCCGTTGCGGTCGCCGAGGTAGAAGTTGTCGCCCATGCCGATCTCGTCGCCGTAATAAATGATCGGCGAGCCTGGCATCGACAGCAGCAAGCTGTTCATGAGCTTGATGCGCTCGAGATCGTTGTCCATGAGGGGCGCAAGCCGCCGGCGAATGCCGAGGTTCAGCCGCGCACGCGGATCGGCGGCGTACATCTGGTACATGTAGTCGCGCTCGCGGCTGGTCACCATCTCGAGCGTGAGCTCGTCGTGATTGCGCAGAAAGATGGCCCACTGGCAGTTGTCGGGGATGTCCGGCGTCTGGTCGATGATCTCGACGATCGGATGGCGGTCTTCCTGAGCGATCGCCATGTACATGCGCGGCATCAGCGGGAAGTGGTACGCCATGTGGCACTCGTCGCCATCCGCGAAATAGTCGCGCACGTCCTCCGGCCACATGTTCGCCTCGGCGAGCAGCATGCGGTCGGCGTAGTCGTCGTTGATCACCTTGCGAATTCGCTTCACGAGGTCGTGCGTCTCGGGCAAGTTCTCGTTGCTCGTGCCCTCGCGCTCAACGAGGTACGGAATCGCGTCGAGACGCAGCCCGTCGACACCGAGGTCGAGCCAGAAGCGCATGGTGCGCAACACGATGCGCTCCACCAGCGGATTGTCGAAGTTGAGGTCGGGCTGGTGACTGAAGAACCGGTGCCAGTAGTGCGACTTCGCGACCGGGTCGAAAGCCCAGTTCGAGGTCTCGGTGTCCGTGAAGATGATGCGCGTGCCCGCATACTTCTTCGGATCGTCGCTCCACACGTAGAAGTTGCGCTTGCGCGAGCCCGCCGGCGCGCGGCGCGCCGCCTCGAACCACGGATGCTGGTCCGAGGTGTGATTGATGACGAGCTCCGTGATCACGCGCAGATTTCGCCGGTGCGCTTCGCGCACGAAGTGCTTGAAATCGCCGCGCGTGCCGTACTGCGGATGGATGTTGCGGTAGTCGGCGATGTCATAGCCGTCGTCTCGGCCCGGCGACGGGTAGAAGGGCAACAGCCAGATGGTGTTGACGCCGAGATCCTGGATGTAGTCGAGCTTACGGATCAGCCCGCGAAAATCGCCGATGCCGTCGTTATTGCTGTCGAAGAACGCGCGCACGTGTACTTCGTACACGACGGCGTCCTTGTACCAGAGGGGATCCTGTGCCGAGACGGGCGCGGGCGTGCTCATCACTTCCGGGCTTAGAGGTAGTAGTCGAAGTCGTGCTCGGTGCGCACTTTGCGCCGGAGGCGGAACACGTGGGCCGGCAGCGTTCGAGGATCGAGCTCGATGTAGTTGCGAGCTCCATGCCACAAGAAGCGAGCATCGGTCAGCAGATCGTGGACCTGAAACGATTTCTCTGCCGCGAGCCCGAAGCCGGCAAGGTCGAGATCGATCCAGCCGGACTGGCGGTAACGCGGATCGAGGTTCACCGCGACCAGGATGATCTCGCCGTCCTCGGTGGACTTGCTGTAGGCGATGATCGAATCGTTGTCGACGGAGTGGAAGCGCAAGCTCGAGTCGGACTGCAGCGCGCGATGCTCGCGTCGGATGCGGTTCACTCGCGCGATCAAGTCGCGCAGGCTGTCGGGGCGGTCGAGATCCCACTGACGCAGCTGGTACTTCTCCGAATCGAGGTATTCCTCGCTGCCCGGCTCGCGCGGCTCGTGCTCGAGCAATTCGAACGCGGGTCCGTAGATGCCGTAGCTCGCGCCGAGCGTCGCGGCGAGCACGAGACGCGCCATGAACGCGGGCCGCCCGCCGAATTGCAGGTATTCGGGCAGGATATCGGGCGTGTTCGGCCAGAGACTGGGCCGGAAATAGTCGGACACCGGTGGGCGCGTGACCTCGGTGAGGTATTGCTCGATTTCCTCGCGCGTGTTGCGCCACGTGAAGTAGGTGTACGACTGGGAAAAGCCGAGCTTGGCGAGCCGGTACATCACCTTGGGGCGCGTGAAGGCTTCAGAGAGAAAGATGACGTCGGGGTGCGCGCTGCGCACCTCGCCAATCAACCACTCCCAGAACGGAAATGGCTTGGTGTGCGGGTTGTCGACCCGGAATACCCGGACTCCGGCCTCGATCCAAAAGTCGACCACGCTCTTCAGCTCCTGCCAAAGCGCGCGCCAAGCCGTGGTCTCGAAGTAAAACGGGTAGATGTCCTGGTATTTCTTGGGCGGGTTTTCCGCGTATTGAACAGTGCCGTCGGCGCGCTTCAGGAACCATTCCGGGTGCTCGCGCACGTACGGGTGATCGGGGCTGCACTGATACGCGATGTCGATCGCGATCTCGATGCCGAGCTCCGCCGCCTCGCGGCGCAGCCGCGCGAAGTCTTCTAGCGACCCCAGCTCCGTGATCGTGGCCTTGTGGCCGCCGCTCGCGGCGCCGATCGCCCAGGGGCTGCCGACATCGACTTTCGCGGCACCGACCTTGTTATTGGGTCCCTTGCGCTCGGTGAAACCGATCGGATGGATCGGCGGCAAATACAAGATGTCGAAGCCCATCGACGCGACGTAAGGCAGGCGCGCCGCGCAATCGGCGAAGGTGCCGTGCTTGCCGGGCTTGTCGCTCGTGGAGCGCGGAAACAGCTCGTACCAGCTCGAGAAGCGCGCGAGCTCGCGTTCCACCTCGACGGTCAGCGGCGGCTCGTGGCGCGTGACGAGATCCGGATCGATACCCGCTCGCTCGAGCTGCGCACCGCGCGCCTCGTCGACGCGGGTGTCCTGCCCGGCGGCACGCTTCTTCTCGATGTCCCGCTTCCAAGTCGCGAGGTGATCGACCCACGCCTCGACGGTGAACTCGTAACGGCCGAGCTCGCGCACCGCGAATTGCGCGGCAAAGCGGTCGTTTCCCGCGCCGCTCATCGCGATCCGTTGCCATTCAGTGTCGCCGCGGCGCCGGAACAGGACGGCGCAGGCCACGAGGTCGTGACCGTCCGCGAATACGTCCGCCGATACGCTCACCGTGTCGCCACGCACGCGCTTGACCGCGAAGCGGCCGCCATCGACCTGCGGCACGATGTTCTCGATGACGACGCGCGCGCGGGTCATCCACGATCTTCCGGCGTGAAATACAGCGCCGCGAGCGGCGGCAGCCATAGCGTCAACGAATGAAGCCGGCCGTGCGCGCCGATCGGCGCGGCGTCGACGCCGCCGAGATTGCCCTCGCCGCTCCCGCCGTAGCGCGGCGCGTCGCTGTTGAGACGCTCCGTCCACCGCCCGCCGCGCGGCACGCCGACGCGGTAATTGCTGCGCGACACCGGCGTGAAGTTGCACACCACGAGCACGAGGTCGTCGGGCCCCGGCCCGCGGCGCACGAACGACAGCACGCTCGCGTCGCCGTCATTGCAATCGATCCACTCGAAGCCGTCGGGCGAGAAGTCGCGCGCGTGCAGCGCGGGCAAGGTGCGGTAGAGGTGATTGAGGTCGCGCAACCAATGCTGCACGCCGGCATGTAGCGGGTACTGGAGCACGTGCCACTCGAGGCTCTCGTCGTGCGTCCATTCGCGCTTCTGGCCGAACTCGCCGCCCATGAACAGCAGCTGCTTGCCCGGGTGCGCCCACATGTAGCCGTACAGCAGGCGCAGGTTCGCGAACTGCTGCCATTCGTCGCCCGGCATCTTGCCGACGAGCGAGCCCTTGCCGTGCACGACCTCGTCGTGCGAGAGCGGCAACACGAAGTTCTCGGTGAACGCGTACCACAGTCCGAACGTGAGCTGGTTATGGTGGTACTTCCGATGGATCGGGTCCTGCTGGAAGTACTTCAGCGTGTCGTGCATCCAACCCATGTTCCATTTGAGGCCGAAGCCGAGTCCGCCGAGATAGGTCGGCCGAGACACCATCGGCCAAGCGGTCGACTCCTCGGCAATCGTCTGCGTCCCCGGGTGATCGCGGTACACGGCTTCGTTGCAACTGCGCAGGAACGAGACCGCCTCGAGATTTTCGTTGCCGCCGTAGTGATTCGGGATCCATTCGCCCGGCTTGCGCGCGTAGTCGAGGTACAGCATCGAAGCCACCGCGTCCACGCGCAGCGCATCGATGTGATATTTGTCGAGCCAGAAGAGAGCGTTCGAGGCGAGGAAGTTGCGAACTTCGGCGCGGCCGTAGTTGAAGATCGAGCTGCCCCACTCCGGGTGAAAACCCTTGCGCGGATCCGCGTGCTCGTAGAGGTGGGTGCCGTCGAAGAACGCGAGCCCGTGCTCATCGGTGGGGAAATGCGACGGCACCCAATCGAGAATTACGCCGATGCCGCGCGAGTGCAGGTAATCGACGAGGTACATGAAATCCTGCGGCACGCCATAGCGTGCGGTCGGCGCGAAGTACCCCGTGACCTGGTAACCCCACGAGCCGTAGAACGGATGCTCCATCACGGGCATCAATTCCACGTGCGTGAAGCCGAGATAGCTCACGTGATCGCCGAGCGCGTGAGCGAGCTCGCGGTAGTTGAGCGCGCGGTTGCCCTGTTCGGGAACGCGCCGCCAGGAGCCGAGGTGCACCTCGTAGATGGACATCGGTGAGCCGAGCGCATTGCGCCCGGCGCGCTCGCTCATCCAGGCCTCGTCGTGCCATTCGTAGCCGAGATCGGCGACGATCGACGCTGTGCGCGGAGGCTCTTCGCAGCGGAAGGCGAAGGGATCGCTCTTCTGCACGGTATAGCCGTTGTGGCGCGACTCGATATGGAACTTGTAGAGCGCACCGGCGCCGATGCCCGGCACGAAGCCCGTCCAGATTCCCGATTCGTCCTTCGCGACGTCGAGCGCATGCGAGCGCGGGCTCCAGCCGTTGAAATCGCCCACGACCGAGACGCGCGCGGCGTTCGGCGCCCAGACTGCGAAGTAAGTGCCCGCATTTCCCGCAGCGTCGCGTCCATCCGAGGCGACTGGATGCGCGCCGAGCTTCTCGTACGCGCGGAAATGCGTGCCTTCCCGGAAATGATAGATGTCGCGCTCGGTGAGCAGACGAGCAACCATGAATATCGGCCCCTGCCGGAGACAGTTCTCTGAGTTAACTTCGACCTTAACATTAGACAGCCGGCAGCGTTTGCGCCGACAAATGGTCTGTCGGAGCTACGCCGAGCTCCGCGGACGCGGCTCGACACCTTCATCTCCGACGAACTTCGGTCGGAACGGGCGACGGGAGGGCGATCGCTGGTTAGCGGTTCGGGCGCAACCCGGATCCAGCCGCATTCATTCGTAACGTAGCGAGGTCACGGGGTGCGCCCGCGCGGCCTTCATCGACTGCAGCACGACCGTGAGGTAAGCGATCCCGAGCGCGGCTAACGCGGCCACGACGAAGATCAACGGGTTGATTCCTGCGCGGAAGGCGAAGTTCTCGAGCCACGCCTTCATCACGGCGTACGCGATCGCGCTCGCGACCACGGCCGCGCCGAGCACGAGGTAGACGATCCGATGCGCGAGCAGCGTGATGATCTGCCCCGTGCGAGCGCCGAATACTTTCCGAACGCCGATCTCGCGCGTGCGCTGTGCGGCCATGAAGGACGCGAGCCCGAACAAGCCGAGGCACGCGATGAAGATGCAAATTCCCGCGAAGATCGCGATCAAGTTCGTGAGGCGCGTATCCGAGACGTAGAGTCTCTGGAGAGAATCGTCCACGAACTCGAATTCGAACGGGTGCAGCCCATCGAACTTGCGCATCGTATCGCCCACGAATCTGATCGTGGCCGGCACGTTCCTGCCGGAGATGTTCACCACCATCGTGCGCTCCTCGTGCATCCGCAGCACGGGCGGTACGCCGGAGAAGTTCTCCACGCGCCGAAAGATCGCGAACGGCTCCACACTGTTGTGCACGGAGCGAAAGTTGAAGTCCTGGACGACGCCGACGACCGTGCCCTGTTGAGCGCCGGGGCCCTGGCCGAGCTCGAAGCGCTTGCCGATCGGATCGTCCCAGTGCTGGGCGCGCACCACCGCCTGATTCACGACGAGCTCGGTGATGGGCTGCGGCGGCGCGCCGCCCGGCCCGCCGGCGCCGGCTGCGCTTGCGACGATGTCCGCGACGTCTCGACCCGCGACGAGCGTAATTCCCATCACCTTGATGAAGTCGGGTCCCACGCCCATGCCGGTGATCGTAGTCGTCTCGATCGTGCCGTCGTTGGTCTCGAGCCCGATCCTGCCCTCCCCGAAGCTGCCGACGCCCAACGGTGTGTTCATCCAGGACACGCCGAGCACCTCGGGATTCGTGAGGAGCTGCGTTCGGATGGCGTCGGCGCTCAGGATCGTTTCCGAGCCGCGCAGAACCACGTTCACGCGGTTCTCGCGCGCAAAGCCGAGCGACATGCTCGAGATGTAGCGCATCTGAGCGAACATCACGAGCGTGCACGCGATCACGGTTACGGAGATCAAGAACTGCGCGAAAACGAGCGTCTCACGGAGCCCCGACCTGCGGCCGCCGCCCTTGCCTCCACCGACGAGCGCCGTGACCGGCACCGCCGCCGAGAGATAAAACGCGGGATACAGTCCAGCGCCGAGGCCCACCAGCAGGGCGAGCCCCGCGAGCCAAAGGTAGAGCTGCGGCGTCTCCGTGAAGCTCAAGCTGATCGTCTTTCCGAACAGCTGGTCGAGCGGAGTGAACGCGATCGCGAGCTTCACGAGCAGCAGGCCCACGAGCACACCCACTACTGCGAGCAGCATCGACTCCGCGAGGAACTGCAAGATCAGCGCGCGCCGATTCGACCCGAGGATCTTCCGGATACCGACCTCTTTCGCGCGCTTCGCGGCGCGTGCGGTGGCGAGGTTCATGTAGTTGATGCAAGCCACGAGCAGCGTGAATACCGCGACGGCCATGAAGCCATACAGGTAATAGCGGTTGCCCGTGGGCACGTCGTCTGTGAAGTCGGAGTACAGGTGGGTATCCGGCAGCGGCTGCAACCAGCTGCGCCACTTCGCGTTGATGCGGTCGCCCACCTCCTTCATGTTGCGCTCGAAGAACGCGTTCGATACTTCACCCCACTTCGAGGGGTCGTATCCGGGTCGCATCAGCAGATAGGTATAGACGCCGGGGTTGAAGAGCACTTGGCGCCTGAGGTTTTCCGGCACCGTCATCATCCCCAAGTTGGCCGAGAACAGCGCGTCGTACCGGAAGTGGGTGTTCTCCGGGAGATCCTCGAACACGAGCGTGACTTGCGCGTTGTTGCCGTCCGAAGCGAGCGTCTCACCGATCGGATTTCGCTCGCCGAAGTAGTGCCGCGCGACGGAGTGGCTGATCGCGATTGCGGTCGGCGAGTCGAGCGCGGTGTTCGGGTCGCCGTAGAGAATCTTGTGCTTGAACACCTTGAATACGTTCGTGTCCGCGACGTAGGTGTCACGCCAGTAGTAGCCGTCGACGCCGTGCGTGAGGAAGTTTCGGCTGTTGCCGCCGCCTAGGAATCGCACGTACTCCTGCACGTCGGGTACCTCGTCCTTGAGCATCGGGCCAAGGGCGGGCGACGTGTGTGCGGCGGTGTTTTGTTTGCCGTTGATCTCGATCTGGTTGACGATCCGGAAGATGCGGTCGGAGTTCTCGGAGCTCCGGTCGTAGCTGAGCTCGATCCGAAGGTAGATTCCCAAGATCAGACAGCAGGCGATCGCGATCGCGAGGCCCGCGACGTTGATCAGCGCGTAGGACTTGTCGCGCGCGAGCGTGCGTAGCGCGATTTTCCACATCGTCGAGTTCATTAGCAGCCCCCTAGAACCATCTGGCGGAACAGCGACACACGCCCGCGCCAAGTTGCGGCGGGTCCGATAATATCTCCGCCGATCGCACCAAGGGTGAGAATATGAAGTCTCTTAGAGACGTCTCATTGCTTGCCTGCAGCGTCGCCCTTTTCGCGACGGCCGTTGCGGCGCAGGAAGGGACGCAAGCCGCCGATGGACAGCATGACGGGGCCGCCGCGCAAGCGCCGCCCGCTGCGTCGGTCGTTTCGACTGACCTCTACGTGCCGGCCGAGCCGTTGACGAAAACGGCGCCGGACTATCCCAGCTCCGCGTTGTACAGCGGCCGACAGGGCTGGGCGAAGGCGAGCTTCGTCATCTCGGCCGAGGGAAAGGTCATCGAACCGATGATCGAACAGTCGAGCCACCACGACTTCGACGCACCGACACTGCGCGCCATCAAAAACTGGCGCTACAAACCGGCCATGCTGAATGGCACGCCCGTCGAGCAGAGCATGGTCGAGACAATCATTCGCTACCAGCTCGGTACCGCCAGCGGCGCGAGCGCGCAGTTCGTGAAGAAGTACCGCGCAACCCAGTCTTTGATCGTCGCGAAGAACTTTCCCGAAGCGGCCAAGTCGCTGCAATCGCTCGAAACAGGCCCGATCAACTACTACGAGGACGCGTGGCTCTGGTGGCTGAAATACGTCTATCTCGAGACCACGGGGGCAACCGACCCTCAGGCGCTCGGGGAAGCGTTACACAAATCGCTCGGAAGCACCGAGACCAGGACCGATAGCATCCTGGAACCCGATATCTTCGTGCTGGCATCGCAACGCTTGTACGTGCTGAGCGTGCGCAGTAACGATCTCAGCGACGCGATATCCACCTTGGAGCGGCTCAAGGAATCGAAGCCCGCGCACGGCTCGAAACTATACAAAGACGTTATGGCGCAACTCGAGCCGATCAACAGCGAGGTCGTGAGGATCGTCGCCGGTCCTCGGATAGTGCGGCAAGAGGGCCGAATCGACGAGCACAACTATTGGGTCCATCGGATGCTGCGTCGTTCCTTCTCCTTCGGCGACGTAAAGAACGGCCAGCTGGAGGTCGTGGATCTGCGCTGCACCCGCGCTAACCGTCGGCTAATCTCGGTACCCGAAAACGCGGTGTTGAAGCTCCCGGAGTCTTGGGGCGATTGCAGGGTCTACATCAAGGGTGATCCGGGCACTACTTTCTCGTACGAGGAGTACCCGGCCGATGTCGCCAACGCAGTCGATCCAGCGCAAATCGCGTCGAAGCCCGAGTAGCGTTGCACTATGCGGTCGGAGCGGGAACGCGCACGGGCTCCGCAGCGTTTCTAACCCGTGGCCATGCGCCCGAGCTGCGCGCGCTTGCGCCACTCTCCACAGGTCACACCAACGAACTTCTTGAACGCGCGCTGGAACGCAGCCTCCGAGCGGTAGCCGACGCCGTCCGCGACCCGGCCGATGCTCTCTCCATCGGTGAGCAGGCTCGACGCGAGCTGCATGCGCCAGCGGCCGACGTAGCGCATCGGCGGTTCGCCGGTGAAGCGCGCGAAGCGCTCGGCGAGCACCGAGCGCGACACCCCACTCCTCTTCGCGAGGCTCGCGAGCGACCAGTCGGCGGCAGGCTGAGTGTGGATCAGCTGTAACGCCCGGCCGACTTGCTCGTCGCGCAGCCCCGCGAGCCAGCTCGACGCGCTGTCGGGCATCGAGTCCATGTGCTGGCGAATCGCCTGCAGGAACATGAGCTCGCCCGCGCGAGCGACGAGCGTCGCGGCGCCGGCGCGGCCGCTCGCCTTCTGCTCGATCGCGGCGCGCAACAACTCCTTCATCAACCCGTCGGAGTCGAGCTGCGCCTTCACGATCAACATTCGCGGCAGCGCGCTGAGCAACGGATTGAACGGCGACGCGTCGCAGCCGAGATAGCCGCAGACGAAGTTCGCCGGCGCGCCGCCGCCGTCCATCGTGCAGAGCGTGAACGGCTCGCCGCTCGTCGCGGCCGCTGTGTAGAAGCTCGCGTCGGGAGGCGCCGCCTCCCAACGATCGGCATCCGACGTCAGCAGATGCCCCTCGCCATGGGGAAACATCACGATGTCCCCGGGCTCGAAGGTCTCGGGTCGCGCGGCGGGATACTGCGGCCTCGCCCAGCCGCGCGCGGCGACCATCGCATGGAACGGGATCACGTGACCCGCGCCCGGCATCATCGTCGCGCCGACTGCTTTCATCTGCAGCGTTGCGGCAATCCAAGGCTGGGAGGCGCTCACCTCGAAGTAGAGCGCGCTCGTGAGCCGCACGGCGCGCAGAACGTCGGACAGCACGTCCATAGCGCTAACCGCTCAGGCTCATCGGCTACCCCTCGTGTGACACGCCGCACGACGCGCGGCGGACGATCGAGCATGAATTAGAGACGATCCGATATTCCCTGACAACGCCCGCCGGCCGACCATGCGCGCCCTCGGCAACCACACCTGGAGAGCACGCCCATGAGCACTGTCGCCTCGCGAACCCTGGCCCCGCGGACCCAAGCCTTTCGAACCCTCGACGGCTCGAGCGTCAACCTCGAGCGCACCGCGATCGGAGCCGCGCTCGGCACGGACGTCCTGTTCCCGGATTCCGCCGGCTACTCCGATGCGCGCGCAATCTGGAACGCGATGATCGAGCGGCAACCGGCCGCGATCGTGCGAGCCGCCACGGAGACCGACGTGATCAAGGCGGTCACGTTCGCGCGCGCGAACCGCCTGATGCTCGCCGTCAAGGGCGGCGGCCACAACATCGCGGGCAGTGCGCTCGTCGAGGGCGGCCTGGTGATCGATCTCAGCCCCATGCGCAAGATCGCGGTCGACCCGGCCGCGCGCATCGCGCGAGTCGAGCCCGGCGTGACGCTCGCCGACGTCGATCGCGCGACGCAGCAGCACGGCCTCGTCGTGCCGACCGGCATCAACTCGACCACCGGCATCGCGGGCCTCACGCTCGGCGGCGGCTTCGGTTGGACAACGCGCAAGTTCGGCTTGACGATCGACAACCTTCTGTCCGCGCGCGTCGTGACCGCCGATGGCGAGATCACGCGCGTCGATCGCGAGCGGCATCCCGACCTCTACTGGGCGATCCGCGGCGGCGGCGGCAACTTCGGCGTCGTGACCGAGTTCGAGTTCGGTTTGCATCCGCTCGGCCCCGAGGTCGTCGCCGGCATGGTCGTGCATCCGTTCGCCGACTTCGCGTCCGTGCTGAAGCAATACCAAGCCGCGCTCGCCCGCGCGTCCGACGATCTCACCTGTTGGGCCGTGATGCGCAAGGCGCCGCCGCTGCCGTTCCTGCCCGCCGAGTGGCACGGCCGCGAGATCCTCGTGCTCGCGATGTGCCACGTCGGCCCGCGTGCCGAGGCCGAGGCCGCAACCGCGGAGCTGCGCAAGATCGGCAAGCCGATCGCGGACATCGTTGGACCGATGCCGTTCGTCGGCTGGCAATCGGCATTCGATCCACTGCTGACGCCGGGCGCGCGCAACTACTGGAAGAGCCATGACGTCGCTGCATTCGGCGACACGTCGATCGAGGTTCTGCGCGATGCGATCGAGAGCCTCCCGACCGAGGAGTGCGAGGTGTTCATCGCGCACGTCGGTGGCGCGATGACGCGCGTGCCGGCCGCGGCCACCGCGTGGCCGAATCGCGCGCCGCATTTCGTGGTGAACGTGCATACGCGCTGGCGCGACGCGAAGGACGACGAGCGCTGCCGCGGCTGGGCACGGCGTCTGCACGAGCGGCTCGCACCGCACGCGATGGGCAGCGTTTACGTGAACTTCATTCCGGACGACGAGGCACGCGTGAACGACGCGTACGGCCGCAACTTCGAGCGGCTCGCTGCGATCAAGCGGCGCTTCGACCCGGCCAATCTGTTCCGGACGAACCAGAACATCGCACCGCGCTAGCTCCAAGGACGCTCCGCCGCGGTCAACGCCGCGGCGGAGCTTTTAGGACATGAGTTCCAACGAGAGGCGATATGAAGATGCAAAGCCAGGGACGCGTGCAGCGACGGGGCGCGTTGCTCGCCGCTGCGGGGATTCAGCTCATCAGCATGGGCATCCGACGGTCGCTCGCGCTGTTCAAGCGGGTGCGCAGCATCGATTATGGCTCCGCGAAGCCATCCACGGTGTGGAGAATCCTCAGCCACCCTTGACGGAATTCCGGCCGTCAGGCACTAAAGGCCGTTGCGCCGCGCATTGGGTATCGTCCCGACCGCGGTATTGGTCCGAAGGGGATTCCGAATGGCGATCGGTTTTTGGCGGCTCAGCGCGGTCACGCTCGCGATAGGGCTCCCGGGTTTCGCGCTCGCGCAGGCGGCGCGTCCTACGCAAGGCTCGCACCCCGACTTCAGCGGGATCTATTTCCCAGCCGTCGGCCCCGGGATGCGGTCGCAGACGCCGGCTCAGCTGCCATACAACGATGCGGCCAAGAAGCTGGTCGCGGACTACCAAAAGAGCTTCACGCTCGACGACGACCCGGG
>Ga0157375_10001661_pt1 | contig 19135 bp, 16 predicted proteins | sample M35metaG_FD_115311 | JGI IMG/M metagenome (GOLD analysis project Ga0157375, IMG submission 115311) | Miscanthus rhizosphere microbial communities from Kellogg Biological Station, Michigan, USA - M3-5 metaG | ecosystem: Host-associated > Plants > Roots > Rhizosphere > Soil | place: USA: Michigan... | reverse complement strand
GGTGCACGTCGGCATCAGCGGCATCACACACGGTCTGATGTTCTTCCTGTTCCTGATGGGCTTGTTGCGGCGCGACCGGCTCGGCGTTGCGCTCGCGCTGCTCGTCTTCTTTCTCTACGGCGGCATGCTCATGACCGTGTTGCCGCGTGAAGTCGAAGTGTCGTTCGAATACCACCTCGCCGGAGCGGTCGCCGGTATCGTCTGCGCTGTGCTGCTGTTCCGGCTCGACCCGCAGGCACCGCGCAAGCGCTACAGCTGGGAGGACGAGGAAGAACAGTTCGCCCCCGCAGACGACGAACTCGAGCCGCCGCGACCCGCCGACGTGCCGGTGCTCTGGCGCCGCCCGCGCGTCCGTGCCACCGGCGGCGACAATGTCATCTCGTTTCCGGAGCGCCCGGGACAAGATGGGCCGACGCTGCACTGAATCGCCGGCGGCGGGCCGGTTCAGCGCGCCGGTGCTAAGATCAGCGTCCTCACACGAATCGCGATCGCCGCCATGAGCGCACAACCGCGCCGCGTCGAACATCAGCAAACCGACAAGGGCTCCGTGCCCGTCTACACCACGGCGGTCGTCGAACAGCCGTGGTCGACCTATACGAGCGAGGATCACGCCACCTGGGCGACGCTGTTCAAGCGCCAGCAGCAGATTCTCGTCGGCCGCGCCTGCCGCGAGTTCATCGACAACCAGCAGCGCTTCGGCATGACGCCGGACACGATTCCGAAATTCGACGATCTCAATGCCGTGCTGAAAAAGGCGACCGGCTGGACGCTGATCGGCGTCGAAGGACTGTTGCCGGAGTTGACGTTTTTCGACCATCTGGCAAACCGGCGCTTTCCGGTGACCTGGTGGATCCGCAAACCGGCGCAGATCGACTACATCGCCGAGCCGGACCTGTTCCACGACCTGTTCGGCCATGTGCCGTTGCTGCTCAATCCGGTGTTCGCCGACTACATGCAGGCCTACGGCTGCGGCGGCGTCAAGGCGCATGGCCTCGGTGCCGAGGCGCTGGTGCACCTGACGCGCCTGTACTGGTACACGGTCGAGTTCGGCCTGATCCGCGAAAAAAATGCAAGTGGAAACGACGGCCTGCGCATCTACGGTTCCGGTATCGTCTCGTCGAAGGGCGAATCGATCCATTGCCTCGAATCGCCTGCGCCGAATCGCATCGGCTTCGACATGCGCCGCATCATGCGCACGCGCTACCGCATCGACACCTATCAGAAGACCTACTTCGTCATCGACAGCTTCCAGCAATTGATGGATGCGACCGAGCCCGACTTCACGCCGATCTACGCAGAATTGCTGCGCCAGGATTCAATTCCGGCCGGTACCGTGCAGCAAAGTGACAAAGTATACAATCGCGGTACGGGCGAGGGCTGGGCGCAGGACGGCGACGTTTAGTCCGCGACGCCGAATCGCGCGATGCATTGGCGTGCGACGCGGCTGCCCTTCCGGAGCCCGCGCGCCCACGCGGTGATCAGGCCTTGTCCGTTTCCGCTTTCTGCTTCGCGACAAACGCCTTGATGTGTTCTTCGAGCACCGGCAGCGGCACCGAGCCGATCTCGAGCAGCGCGTCGTGGAACTTGCGGATGTCGAACTTCGCGCCGAGTTCTTTTTCGGCCATCGAGCGCAACTCGATGATCTTGATCTCGCCGAGCTTGTACGACAGCGCCTGGCCCGGCCATGAAATATAACGGTCGACCTCGGTCTCGACCTCGTGCTGGCTCAGCGCCGTGTGCCCGGCCAGATAATCGATCGCCTGCTGCCGGGTCCAGCCCTTGTGGTGCACGCCGGTGTCGATGACCAGGCGCGCCGCTCGCCACATCTCGTAGGTCAGGCGGCCGAAGTCGTCGTACGGCGTGAGATAAATCCCCATTTCCTTGCCGAGCTTTTCGCAATACAACGCCCAGCCCTCGCCGTAGGCGGAGATGTATTCGTGGCGGAAATCCGGAACGGCTTTCTGTTCCTCGACCAGCGAGCCCTGGAACGAATGCCCCGGTGCCGACTCGTGCAGCGTCAGGGCGGTGAGGTTGTAAAGCGAGCGCGACGGCAGGTCATAGGTGTTGAGCCAGTAGGTGTGCGGACCGCCGCGGCCTGCGGTCCAGAACGGCGCGATCGCGGCCGGCACCGGTTCGATGCCGAAGCGGCCACGCGGCAACAGACCGAAGTATTGCGGCAGCTTGCCGTCGACGCGCTTGGCGATCCAGGCTGCGCGCATCAGCAGTTCCTCCGGTGTCTTGGCGGCGAATTGCGGATCGCTGCGCAGGAATTTCAGGAACGCCGGGAAGTCGCCGGTGAAGCCCGTTGCCTTCATCGTCGCCTGCATCTGCTCGTCGATGCGCGCGACTTCCTTCAGGCCGATCTGGTGGATCGCTTCGGGGTCGAGATCGAGCGTGACATAGGTGCGGATCTGCTGGCGGTAGAACGCCTTGCCGTCGGGCAGCGCTTCCGCGGCCAGCGTGGCGCGCGCGTGCGGCACATAGTCGTCACGGAAGAACTTGAGCAGCTTTGCGTAGGCCGGCAGCACGCGCTCGCCGATCGCCTTGGCACAATCGGCGCGCAATGTCGCCTGCTCGTCGGCCGCGATGTTCGCCGGGAGCTGCTGGAATGGCTTGTAGAAGATGCTGTCTTGCGCATTCTTCGCGTCGGCAATGGTGGAAATCGATACCTCACGGCCGACCAGCACGGCACGCGGCACCGAAAAACCGCGCTTCAGCCCGGCACGCATGTTCGCGGTCTGCTCGTCGAAGTAGCGCGGCACGTCGCGCAGCCGGGCGATGTAGTTGCGCGCCTCGAGCGCGGACTTCAGCGGGCGGTCGGCCATGAAGCCCAGGTCCGACCAGAACTGCGAGTCGCTGTTGAACGGCATCTCGTAGTCGCGAAAACGAATGCCTGCGGCGAGGCTGTCGATCTGCGGCCGGTATATGGAGAGATTGACCTTGTTTTCCGCCGACAGCTCGGCGGCCGGAATCGTGTCGAGCTTGTGCAACACTCCGGTCCAGTACTGCAATCGCGCCGCCTGTGTCTTCGCGTCGACCGCCGGCAGGCGGTCGTCGTGCTCGGCGGTCTTGTCCTCGTTGTCGACACCGGGGAACTGCTGCTTGCGCCAGGTCCATTCCTCGCTGTAGATGGCCTTGAAGCGTTCATCCGCCGAGCCGGGCTTGTCCGCCCCGGCCTGTGCCGTCGCCGCCGCCATCATCACTGCGCTGAACGCCAGCGTGCCGAGCCACTGCTTCATCGTTTCTACCCCGCTTGAGTTCGCGCCATCATCGCATTGTTTCCGGCGCGCGGGAGTGCCGTTGGATGGGGTCGGCGCTTCAGTCGCTTGTCAGATTCACGCGCTTGCCCCGCACGGCGTCGTCGACACTGGAGTATTCCAGTGCGGCGCCCCGCAGTTGCGGAAAATCCGCCCGCTGCAGCGCATCGTGGACTGCACCGCGCAGCCGGGCGACGCGGATCTCGCAGCCGCGCGCCTGCAGCCATGCGCTGAACTCGCCGAGCGATTCGAGCGCGGTGCTGTCGAGGTTCGGCGATTCCTCGAGACTCAGCACAACGACTCGCGCGCCGGGGTTGCGCAGCACCTCGGCGCGCGCCAAGGCCAGCACGGGGTCGGCGTTGGCGAAGAACAGCGGCTCGTCCGCGCGCAGGACCAGCAAGTCCGCAAGCACTTCGGCACGCGGAAAACGCGCGGCATCGACGTAATCGTGGTCGCCCATACGACCGAGCACGACGAGACGCGGGCGCGCCAGCTGGCGCAGCAGCATCGCCAGGCTGAAGGCGATCGCCGCGAGCAGCCCGTCGAGCACGCCGAGCACGATCACGGCAACTACGGCGATCACCGCGACCAGCCGGTCGCGACGCCAGCGGAAATAGGTGCGGAAGATATTCGCGCGCAGCGAATGACTGACCGCGTGGATCACGATCGCCGCCAGCACCGGTTGCGGAATGCGCTCGATCCAGCCGAGGAACAGCAGCACGAGCAGCAGTACGGTACCCGCGGCGTAGACTCCGGCCAGGCGCGATTGTGCCCCGGCCGCTTCATTCGCCGAGGTCGCCGAGTAACCGGCACCGACCGGAGTACCCTGCAGCAGCCCGGAAAGCAGGTTGGCTGCGCCCAGTGCGACGAGGTCGCGGTTCGCCTGCACGCTGCCGTCGTGGCGCAGCGCCAACGTGCGGATCGAGCCATAGGACTCGGCATACAGGATGAACATCAGCGCCAGCGAGAACTCGCTCAGCGGCAGCCAGTCGCCGCGCGCCGGCCATTGGAATTGCGGCATCGCCAGAGCCAGATGGATCGGCCCGGTCAGCGCGACGCCGTTTTCGGCAAGCCAGGACGAGGCGAGGATGCTGGCCAGGATGACGACGAGCGCGCCGGGGATGCTGCGCACGCGCTCAAATGCGAACAAGGCGATCAGCGCCGCGAGGCCGCAGCCAACGCTCGCCGGCCGCCAGTCGCCGACACCCTGCACGATCTGCGCGAGCACCTGCGCGAACGATCCGGCCGGCACATGCAAGCCGACCAGATGCGGCCATTGCTTGATTGCAATCACGATGGCCAGGCCGAACGCGTAGCCTCGCAACACGGGCCGCGCGATCAGGTTCGACATCGCGCCGAGCTTGAGACCACCGGCCAGCAGGAACGCAACACCGGCGCCGCCGACGAGCATCGTGGCGAGCGCCACGCGTCGCGCCGGATCGTCACCTGCCATCGTCAGCGTTGCGGCGGCAAGCACCGCGGCCGAGGACGATGTCGCGCTGACGATCGCGTACGGGCTACGCCCGATCAGGGCGTAGCAGATCAAGCCGGCGAACAGCGCGATGACGCCGGCTTGCGGCGGCAGGTTGGCGAGCCCCGCGTACGCCACCGCCTCGGGCAGCAGCAGACCGGCGATCGATGCGCCAGCGAGAAGGTCGGTCCATCGGAGCAGATTCGGCGGCCCGGTCATGTGTTCCTGCTGCTGCGCGGCTTTGAGAATGCGCAGCTTACGCCGAAGGCGCAGGCAGCACGTGTGGGCGGTCACAGCGGCCAGCGCTCAGTCGCGGCGCTGCTACTGGTCGTGCGTGGAACGACTTGTTCCGGCGCAGGTCAGTACAATGTCTTTTTGAAACCTTTCGGAGTCACTCATGCTCGCTCGCCTTTTCGTTCGTTCGCAGGCCCGCGTCGCCGCGTTCGCCCTGCTGCTGTTGCCCGCAGCGGCAGCATTTGCCCAAGCCACCGAAGCCGACCACCTGAAGAGCCTGCTGGAGCACGCGAAGGAGCGCTTCGCCGCTGCCGATACCGATCACGACGGCATGCTGACGAAGGTGGAAGCGCAGAAGGGCATGCCGTTCGTCGCCAAGCACTTTGACGAGATCGACACGGCGAAGGCCGGCAAGGTCTCGGCCGCCGACATCACAAAATTCATCGAAGCGCGCCGCGCCACACTCGCCGCCGAAGCGAAGGCCGCGACCAAGCCGGACAAGTGATGCTTCAGGCGGGCGCGTGCAGCGCCTAGTCCTCGAAGGCCTCGGCGTCGCCGCCGACCGAGCGCAGGTAGGCGACGAGGCCGCGCTCGGCGGTTTCGACGAACGTCTCGCCGGTCGTGTCGAAACGGGCAATGCGGTCCGGACGGAAATTGCGGAAGTCGCTGCGCAACCGGCACCAGGCTCCCAGCGTCCACGCGCCGCCCCAGAACGCCAGGCACAGCGGCTCGACATCGCGCGCGCTGGCTCGTCCACTCTCGTCGTGATATTCCATGCGCAGCACCTGATGTCGCTCGATTGCTGCGTGCAGGCGGTCGATCACGGCGGTCGCCTCGATGCGGTCGCGGCGCGGCGGCGCGAAGATGCGCGAGCGCCGCGTGCGCGTGCGCAATTCCGGCGGCAGCACCGCTTCGATCTTGAGCAGCGCCGCGCGCGCGGATTGCGCCAGGTGCTCGCCGCCGAACGCGCGCACGAAACGCGTGCCGACCACCAGGGCTTCGAGTTCGTCGGCGTTGAACATCAGCGGCGGGATGTCCGAACCCTTGCGCAGCACATAGCCGACGCCGGCCTCGCCTTCGATCGGCACGCCGGAAACCTGCAGGTCGGCGACATCGCGATAGACGGTGCGCAGCGAAACGCCGAGCGTCTCGGCCAGGCGCCGCGCCGGTAATGCCGTACGGCGCCCGCGCAGAGCGTGAATGATGAGGAACAGTCGATCGGCGCGGCGCATCCCTCGCTGCTTTTATCACACAAAGATGTTGTGCGCAGCGCAACAATCACTCCCCCTCTCCCCTTGAGGGAGAGGGCAAGGGGTGAGGGGGAATTTCCGCAAGCAGTGCTCCCGGAGGAGATCAACGCGCACGCTTCGGCCATCGATTGGCGAGGCAGGATTGCCGAGCCTAAAGCGCGCAAGGGGTGAGGGGAAATCCCAGCAAACAGCGTGCTAGGAGATGTCACGGCACGGCGCAACGATCATTCCCCTCTCCCTCATCGCAGCAACGAGCGCGCCGTCGGTTCGAGTCGCAGCAGCTGCGGCATACCGAGCAGGCGCCGCCGCAGTCCCGGGCCGAGCGTATCGCGCCAGAGCGGCGAGCGTGTCAGCTCGCGCAACGCGGCATCGCCGCTCTTGCGCTCGGCGAAGCGCGCGATCCAGACCAGCACGTGTTCGCCTTCGCGCACCGGCAGGCGCGGGAAATTGTTCGGTGCGGGCTCGGTTTCGAACCAGCCGGAAACCTCAATCCCGGCCTGCGCCAGCGCGGGCTTCATGTCGCGCTCGAACCAGCGCTTGAACTCGTCGGCGTCGGCGCCATCGACCGGGTAGACGGCGGCGACGATCAGCCCGTATGAATCGACCGGCGTGCCGCGCGGCGATCGCGCCAAGCCATGCAAGTCGATCGTTCCGGCCGCGGAGGCCGGCCTCAGGAGCAGCACGTTGTCCGTGTCGACGAAATTGGCATTCGCCTCGTCGCGCAGCGACTTCCACAGCGCGCCGCCGTAGAACGACTCGAGCGCCTGCGCGCGTGCCTGCATGTCGGCAAACCCGCGCAGCCAGACGAAGCGGTTCGGATCGTCCAGATCGCGAAACTGGCCGATGACGGTGATGCCGGCAGCCTCCTGCGGGTCAATGAACTCGCGTTCGAACAACCTGGCAAAAATGTCGAAGCGCTGCGGGTGCAGCGTGTATTGACGCAACTCGACGACGTTGCAGCAGGATGCAGTGCCGGCACCCGCACGCACTGCGTCCGCTGCCGGCGCAGCGTTCGCATACAGGCCGCCGATTGCCGCGGCCGCGGCGCCAAACACCGCTCGCGGCAGCGCCTGAGCTCCACGCGGCGCCTTTCTCATGACACGCCTCCGGTTGCCGGCTGGTACTCGGCCAATCGCGTCATATGCATGCGCCAGTTGGTTTCCCATGTCCGCCCGGCGTCTGTCGAAAACGCCTGCTCCCAGTGCGCGCTGCCGGCTTCGATGCCGGACCACAGGAAACGCACGCGCACCGGAATCCCTTCATGCGTGTCGTTGCCTTCGAAATGACCGACGCCGTCGACGAAGGCACCGGTCACCGGCGGCTCGAGACCGCCCTTGCGGTTGCTCGCCCACCAGATGCTCCACAGTCCGCTGGCGCGGTCGAACAGGCGCAAGGTCATGCCGAGGAAGACGCCTGCGCCGAATTCGTCGGTGACGAAGTCGTCGATGTTGCCGAGTCCGCCGAGAATCGGTCGGCATTCCTGGATGGCATCGAAGTGCTGCCATTCGTTCGAGCCGACGAGGCGTTGCCTGAGCCTCTCGTTGCGCACGCGCCAACGGCCGAAGTAGAAGTCGAAATCGTGTGCGCCATCGTGTTGCTCGTTCAACGCGGCACCTCGCATGTCGACGAGTTGGTTTCTGTACAAGGCGCTGGTCGCCGCCGCGGCCGCCTGTGTGCGCGCCAGGGCGGCGAAGATGCCCGCCGCGCCGTTGCCCGTGGCAAACAGCCTTCGAGTCGCGCTCATGCCGGCGACCACAAGCCGACGCGGTTGCCCTCGCAGTCGCGCAGCTGGGCGAAATAGCCCATGCCGGCCGGCAGCGCGGTTCGCTCGACGAGGGTGTCGCCGCCGTGCGCCTGCGCGCGATCGAGCACCGGGCGTAGATCGTCCACGCTGAGGTAGACGATGCTGCCCTGCACGGACGGACGGCAGTCTTCCATGCGGATCAGCGCGCCGGTCGCATTCGGCTTGTCGCCGCGCGGGAACACGGCGATGTCGGTGCCGGCAAAGGACTCGCGCTTGAGCGGCTGGGCCAGAATCGTTTCGTAAAAGTGCTGCGCGCGATCCAGGTCGTCGGCCGGAATCTCGAACCAGGCGGGAACGTTGGGATTGAGCATGACAAGCTCCGTGAGCAGGACGTGCGGATTGCACGTGGCAAGCTTGCGCTGCCCCTGCTGCCACCCTGCTGTCAGCAGGGCGCTCCGATCTGCCGGCGGTGGCCAATAGGCAATATCATTGGCACCGGCAGGCAGGATTCCCTGGAATGGGCGACGACGGCAGCGACGACTTCATCGAGGTTTACGACGACGCGCTCGACGGCGCTGCGTGCACTGCGCTGATCCGTCAGTTCGATGCGAGCGGCGGCGCCGTGCGCGGTCGGGCCGGCGCCGGCGTCAACATGGCCGTCAAGAACAGTTGGGACATCACGATTACTGGCAAGCCGGAGTGGGCCGACGCCGAGCGGCGCCTGAATCTGGCGATGCTCGAAGGCCTCAAGCGTTACCTGCGCAAGTATCCGTATACGCTTCTCGGCCCGCTCTGGCTGAAGATGAAGGACGAGGCGACCGGCGAACTCGCGCTGCTCAGTCCGGAAAACCTCGTCGCGCTGCCCGACGAGCGCCTGCGCGCGCTGGCCGTGCATGCGCTACGTCCGGGCAATATCAACATCCAGAAATACATCGCCGACGAAGGCGGCTATCCGCGCTGGCATTGCGAACTGCATCCGCAGGCGAACGATCCGACCGGCGAGAAGCTGCATCGCACGTTGCTGTGGACGATCTATCTCAACGACGGCTTCGCCGAGGGCGAGACCGAATTCCTGCACCAGCGGCGCAAGATCGCCCCGCGCACCGGTTCATTGCTCATCGCGCCGACCGCTTTCACGCATACGCACCGCGGCAACATGCCGAAGGGCGGCGACAAGTACATCGCCACGTCGTGGATATTGTTCCAGCGTGCCGATGCCCTTTACCGCGGCGCGGAAGTCAATCCCGGCTGAACAGTTCAGCCTGTGGCGACGGTGCACGCGGCGCTCGGAACAGCGAACAGTCGAGGCTGAGGTCGCGGTTGCGTGCAAGGCCCAGCCGGCGTGTCGCCAATGTGAAGCGCTGGCGAATCAATTCGGCAAACTCGCCTTCGCCGCGCATGCGCTTGCCGAAACGCGGATCGTTGTCGCGTCCGCCGCGCATCTGCCGCACGAGGCTCAATACGTGTGCGGCGCGTTCCGGGAAGTGCAGCTCGAGCCACTCGCGCACGAGATCCTTCAGCTCATAAGGCAGCCGCAGCACCGTGTAGCCGGCCATGCGCGCCCCGGCAGTGCTGGCGCCTTCCAGAATCTGCTCAATCCAGCGGTCGGTCAGCATCGGAATGATCGGCGCGACGAGCACGCCGCACGGCACGCCGGCTGCGTTCAACGCGCGCAGCGCTTCGATGCGGCGGTGCGGCGCGCTGGCGCGCGGTTCCAGTTTCGACGACAGGTGGTTGTCGAGCGAGGTAACCGAGACGAACGCATAGACCAGATTTTGCCGCGCAAGCGGCGCGAGCAGATCCAGGTCGCGTTCGATCAGCGCGTTCTTCGTCACGATCGTCAGTGGATGGCGGTGCTCGGCGAGCACTTCGATGATCTGGCGCGTGATGCGATAGCGCCGCTCGATCGGCTGGTACGGATCGGTGTTCGCACCGAGATTGATCGGGCTGACGCGATAGCCCGGCTTGGCCAGTGCGGCGCGCAGCAGTTCGACTGCGTTGGTCTTGGCGAACAGTTTCGTTTCGAAGTCGAGCCCGGCCGACAGGTTCAGATAACCGTGCGAGGGCCGCGCGTAGCAATAGACGCAGCCGTGTTCGCAACCGCGATACGGGTTGATGCTCTGCTCGAACGGAATGTCCGGCGAATCGTTGCGGCTGATGATCGAGCGCGCACGCTCCTCGGTGACCGTGGTCGGTGGCCGACCCGGCTCAACGTCGTCGCGCTCCCAGCCGTCGTCGACCGCAACTTGAGTCTTCGTCTCGAAGCGGCCTTCGGGATTCGAGGCCGCGCCGCGGCCCTTGATCTTGCGCGTGCGTTCGAGGCTGTCGATGGAGGTGGAAATGTTCTTCATGGCGCTACCGTCGCCGCCATTATGCGCCCGCGAATCTCAGCAGGCGCGACAAAACACTTTCGACCAGGTCGTCATCCCCGCGAACGCAGGGTCCCATACTGCCGCGTTTGATCGACGAGACGGCGCCAAACGGAATCGGACGCACTGACAGAAAGTCCGGCCAGGGACGGCCGGTTCTTGACTCTCGCGGTCATGGACGTTCGCACAAACTAATGTGCGGCGTAAACCTTCATGACGTCGCTGCGCAATGCAGACTGGCTCGCGCCGCGGCTGTAGAACATGTGTCCGCCCGGATATTCCTTGACCTGCACGCGGTTCGGATCGCCCATGACCGGCATCTGGTCGACGATGAGCTTCGACGCCATGAACGGGCAGGACAGGTCATCCCAGCCGTGCACGATGAGCACCTGCATCTTCGGATCGATCGCGATCGACTGGCGCAGCTCGGTGACCGAGCCCTTGTTCATCTCGTCCTTGTCGCCCCACAGGCGGTTCACTTCGTAGCTCAGCGCGTTGTAGCGCCCGTCGTACTTCCAGCCGACCGTGCGTGTGATGAAATCGACGATCGCCGTCGTCGTCGGCGCGATGATCGAATCGAGCAGCGGATCGTTGGTGCGCTGCTGCGGCGCGAACGGGAACGGATCCCATTGCGTGACGTTGGAATCGTACCGGCTGCCAAGCTTGCCTTCCGCGCGATAGACCTCGCGCAGATAGGCCTGTGTTTCCAGACGGCCGCCGGAGCGGCGCACAAACGTCGGATCGAGACCGGAAAGCTCGGTCACGCGCTTGACGATGCGGTCGAGCGCCTGCGGATCGGAACGGCCCTTGAGCAGGTCGACGACGTAGTCGCCGCGCGTGTAGGCGACGACTTCGTTCATGGCGGCTTCGGTCAGCTTGCCTTGGCGTTCCAGGTTCGCTGCGGAAATACTCGGCAGCGTCATCATCCACGGCAGTGGCGACAGGTCGCCGCCGTCGTTGGCCGAGGGCTCCAGGTACGGCGACACCAGCACGACGCCGTTCATGGCGACGCCGAGGCGCGTCTGCAGGAAGTGCGTGATGCGCGGACCGCGGAAACCGCCGTAGCTTTCGCCAACCAGGTACTTGCGCGAGTTGAGCCGGTTGTTCTTGACCAGCCAGTCATAGACGATGCGCGACAGGTATTCGATGTCGGCGCCGGTGGCGTAGAACTTCTTCTTGGCTTCGTCCTCGGCGACGCGCGCGCGCGAAAAACCAGTACCGACCGGATCGATGAATACCATGTCGGTGAAGTCGAGCCAGGTGCCGGGATTGTCGAGCAGCGTCGCCGGATCCGACGGGCTGTTGCCTTCGGCGCCGAACTGCACGCGCTTGGGCCCGATCGCGCCGAGATTGAGATACACCGACGCCGCGCCGGGTCCGCCGTTCAACGCGAACGTCACCGGCCGGTTCGCGCCGGGCACCATGTAGGCGATGAACATGACATCGGCAATCGTCTTGCCCTTCTCGTCGAGCACCGGCAGCGAGCCGACGGTCGCGTCGTAGGCGATTGCCTTGCCATCGACCTGCGTCGTCAGATGGGCGCTCTTGTCGGCCGGGAATGGCGGCAGCTTGAGGTCTTCACCTTTGCCGCCTTCTTCCTTGGCGGGCGGTTTTGCCGCGTCGTCCGCGGCAAACGTGAGTGCCGGCGCAATCGCACAAATCAGCAAACCGGCAAGTACCTTCGAAGCAAGGCGAAAACGCATGGGCTGGAGTTCCTCTTCAAGGAGCGAAAATGGAGGGCGGAGCATAGCGCGCGTGCGCATCGCACTTATGTGCCGGAAGGCGGAATTTGCACTGTTGCGCGGCACCGTGCTGCACCTAAGGCGGCTTTTCGGCAGGCGCCGCGCCGTGTTCGCGGACGCGCCGCCACAGCCCGCGCAGGAAGCGGATCAGTTTCGGCAGCAGCCAGGTGACGAGGCCGAGGAACGCGGCCAGCAGTATCAGGAAGGCCAGCGGATGGTGGAACACGAGCCACAGTCCGCCGAGCAGCAAGCCGTCCTCGCCGAAACTCGCGGTCCAGTTGCTCAGCGGCTCCGGCGAGGTGTTGATCGCCGCGCGCGTGCCGGCCTTGGCCAGATGCGTGCCGCTGGTGATCGCGCCGCCGAGAATAGCCGCCGCCAGTTGCAGAGCCGGCGTCGCATCGCCCATCGCACCCCACGCCAGCAGCGCGCCGGCCGGGATGCGGATAAACGTGTGCACGGTATCCCAGGCCGTGTCGAAACCGGGCACCTTGTCGACGAGAAACTCGGCAAGCAGCATGACGCCGGAGGCGCCAAGGACAAATGTGTGCTGCAGCACGAGCAGGTGATCGGGCAGATGCACGTAGCCCATGCGGCCGAGCAGACCGACGATGAAGATCGCCGCATACAGCCGAATGCCGCTGGCCCAGGCCAGGCCGCCCGCGAGCGCCAGTTGCTGCAACATATCCATCGACTTTTACCCGCCGCGATGCTTCAAGGCCACATCTTACCCAAGCGGCGATGAAGCCTGCGACGCGGCGAGACCTGCGCCCTCGCGTGGCCCGCGCCGATATGGCAGCATCATGCGCGGCCGTAGAGGACTGCGCATGCACTGGATCTTGTTGTTGATCTCCGCCGCCGGCTTCGCCGGCGCTTTTTTTGCCCCTTCGCAGGGAATCATCGTCGTCGGCATGCTGGTGGGTTTTGGCTTCCTGTTCGGCGGCTTCTTCGCCATGATCTCCGCGCGCATCGCCGAGCGCTCGCGGCCGGACGCGGCGCTGCTGACCGACGCCGACGTCAACGCACTGCGCAAGAGCGTGCGCGAGGCGCGTGCCGCACGGGAAGCGGCGAAAAAACCCTAGCGCAGCTCATCGACTGGCGCGCATTGGAAAAAAATGGGCCGACGGCTTTCGCCACCGGCCCATCGAAGAGGGAAGCGATCCGTAGGCTACTTCGTAATATCCACGCCCTTGGTTTCACGCAGGAACAGCGTGCCGATCACCAGCGTCATCAGCGAGATGATGACCGTGTACCAAAGCCCGTAGTAGATGTCGCCGCTGAAGGCAACCAGCGCAAACGATATCGACGGCAGGAACCCGCCAAACCAGCCGTTGCCGATGTGATACGGCAGACTCAGTGACGAGTAGCGGATGCGCGTCGGGAACAGTTCGACCAGCCACGCGGCGATCGGTCCGTACACCATCGTCACGTAGATGACCAGGATCGTGAGCAGCAACAGCAGCATCGGAAAGTTCACCGCGGCCGGGTCCGCTTTGGCCGGATAGCCTGCCGCCTTCACGGCCTCGCTCAGTTGCTTGTTGAAGTCGGCCGCTTTGGCCTTGAACGCATCCGCATCGAGGGTTGCACCCTCGAACGACTCAATGGTGCCGCTGCCAACCTGCACGGATGCGACAGTTCCGGTCGGCGCCTCTTTGTTCGTGTAGGGCACGCCCGCCTTGGTCAATGCACTCTTGACGATGTCGCACGAATCCTTGAACACGCGTTTGCCGACCGGGTCGAACTGGAAACTGCAGGTGTTCGGATCGGCGGTGACGACAACCGGATTGGACTGGGTCGCAGCCTCGATTGCCGGATTGCCGTAATGGGTGAGCGCCTTGAAGATCGGAAAGTAGGTCAATGCTGCGAGCAGGCAGCCGGCCATGATGATCGGTTTGCGACCGATTCTGTCGGACAATGCGCCAAAGATCACGAAGAATGGCGTGCCGATCAGCAGCGCCAGCGCAATCAGGTAGGTGACCGTGATGCTGTCGATCTTCAGCGTCGTTCCAAGGAAGAACAGCGAGTAGAACTGGCCGCCGTACCAGACGACCGCTTCGCCGGCAGTTGCACCAAACAGCGCCAACAGCACGATCTTGAGATTGGGCCAGCGCATGAAGGATTCGGTGAGCGGCGCCTTCGAACCGCGCCCTTCCGCCTTCATCTGCTGGAACATCGGCGATTCCTGCAGTTGCAGGCGTATGTAGACCGAAATCAGCAGCAGGAAGAACGACAGCCAGAACGGCACGCGCCAGCCCCACGCCGCGAATCCCTCGGCACCGATCCATTGCTTGCACAACAAGATGACGATCAGCGAGACGAACAGGCCGAAGGTCGCGGTGATCTGAATGAAGCTCGTATAGAAGCCGCGCTTGTTCGGCGGTGCGTGTTCGGCGACGTAGGTCGCCGCGCCGCCGTATTCGCCACCGAGCGCCAGGCCCTGCAAGAGCCGCAGGATGATCAGTATCACCGGCGCCGCCATGCCTATCGAAGCGTAAGTCGGGATCAGGCCGACCAGGAATGTCGACGAGCCCATGATGATGATCGTGATCAGGAAGGTGTACTTGCGTCCGATCAGGTCGCCCAGACGCCCGAACAGCAACGCACCAAACGGACGCACGAAGAATCCCGCGGCGAAGGCCAGCAACGCCATAATCAGGCCGCTGGTCGGATTGAGCGCCGAGAAGAAATTGGCAGCGATGTTCGCTGCAAGCGATCCGTACAGGTAGAAGTCGTACCATTCGAACATCGTGCCGATGCTCGATGCCGCAATAACCCGCACGTGCCCCTTGCTGAGCCCCCCGCCCTGCATTGTCGCTGATGCTGTCGCCATAGTATTCCCCTCAAAAAATTCCAGAACGTGAAAACCGGACCGGCTGCAGTCCCGCCTGACTGCGCGCCGGCGCGCTTGCCTTGACGCGTGCCGCGCAGTGATGTCGCGCCGCGACCCACGACGCTGACAGCACCTTACCCCGCAACAGGCACGCTGGTGTGACAGCCTGCGCCGCGGCCGGCGATGCGGCCATACGGCTTTGGTCGAAGGCTTGCGAAAGATCGACTAAAGTCGTATTTGATGCACTGCGCCAACCGCTACTGTGATTGATCGCGGTCCTGGGGGGCCGCGAACAAGGAGGCTTCCATGTCCAAGCTGCATGCCGTTCCTGCCGAATTCGCCGCGCGCTCGCGGATCAGGGCCGACGAGTACGAGAAGCTCTACGCCGAATCGGTGCGCGATACAGAAGGTTTCTGGGGACGCATCGGCCGGCGCCTGGACTGGATCAAGCCGTACACGAAGATCAAGGATGCTTCCTTCGCCGCAGACGACCTGCACATCCGCTGGTTTCACGACGGACAGCTGAATCTGTCGGCGAATTGCCTCGATCGCCATCTCGCCACGCGCGGCGACAAGACGGCGATCCTGTGGGAGGGAGATGATCCGGCCGAGTCGCGCGCGATCAGCTATCGCGAGCTGCATGAGCAGGTCTGCCGCGCCGCGAATCTGCTGAAAAACCTGGGCGTGAAGAAAGGCGATCGCATCACGATCTACCTGCCGATGATTCCCGAAGCGGCGATCGCTATGCTCGCCTGCGCGCGCATCGGCGCGATTCACTCGGTCGTGTTCGGCGGATTCTCGCCGGACTCGCTGGCCGGCCGCATCGCCGACTGTACCTCGAAACTCGTGATCACCGCCGACGAAGGCCTGCGCGGCGGCAAGAAAGTCGGCCTCAAGATCAATGTCGACGAAGCGCTGACGCGGCCGGGCACGACCAGTGTCGAAACCGTACTCGTGGTCAAGCGCACCGGCTCGCCGGTCAACATGCAGGCGCCGCGCGACCGCTGGTGGGACGCGCTGATGGCCGTGCAAAGCAGCGACTGTGCACCCGACGCGATCGGCGCCGAGGATCCGCTTTTCATTTTGTATACATCGGGCTCCACCGGCAAGCCCAAGGGCGTGCTGCATACGACCGGCGGCTACGGCGTGTTCGCCAGCTTCACGCACGAATGCGTATTCGACCTGCGCGATGACGACATCTACTGGTGCACCGCCGACGTCGGCTGGGTCACCGGACACAGCTACATCGTCTATGGCCCGCTCGCCAACGGCGCCACGTCGCTGATGTTCGAGGGCGTGCCGAATCATCCGGATGCCGGGCGCTTCTGGCAGGTCATCGACAAGCACAAGGTCACATTGTTCTACACCGCGCCGACCGCGATCCGCGCGCTGATGCGCGAGGGCGAAGGCCCAGTGAAAAAGTGGAAACGTTCGAGTCTGCGCCTGCTCGGTAGCGTCGGCGAGCCGATCAACCCGGAAGCGTGGGAGTGGTATTGGCGCGTGGTCGGCGACGGCCGTTGCCCGATCGTCGACACCTGGTGGCAGACCGAGACCGGCGGCATCCTGATCACGCCGCTGCCGGGGGCGATCGACCAGAAGCCCGGCTCGGCAACCAAGCCGTTCTTCGGCGTGAAGCCGGCGATCGTCGACGCAACCGGAACCGTGCTCGAAGGCGAGGCTGAAGGCAACCTGGTTCTCACCGATGCCTGGCCGGGCATGATGCGCACGGTCTACGGCGATCACCAGCGCTTCATCGACACTTATTTCAAGACGTATCCGGGAACCTATTTCACCGGCGACGGTGCACGCCGCGATGCCGACGGCTACTACTGGATTACCGGCCGCGTCGATGACGTGATCAACGTCTCCGGACACCGCCTCGGCACCGCCGAAGTCGAAAGTGCGCTGGTCGCGCATGCGAAAGTCGCGGAAGCCGCAGTGGTCGGCTGTCCGCACGACATCAAGGGCCAGGGCATCTACGCCTATGTCACGCTCAAGTCCGGCGAGCAGCCGAGCGACGCCCTGCGCAAGGAACTGATCGCCTGGGTGCGCAAGGAGATCGGTCCGATCGCGACGCCGGACTATCTGCAATGGGCGCCCGGCCTGCCGAAGACGCGCTCCGGCAAGATCATGCGCCGCATCCTGCGCAAGATCGCCGAGAACGCGCCGGACCAACTCGGTGACATCTCGACGCTGGCCGATCCATCGGTCGTGCAGAACCTTGTCAACGAGCGGTTGGTGAGATGAAGCCGGGAATCGGGAATCGGGAATCGCGAGTCGTCGAAAGCGACGCTCACGTTAACTCGTGCCGCTCGTCCGATTCCCGATTCTCGATTCCCGATTCCCGGCTCTCATGCGCGAAATCCTGATCGCCGACGATCATCCGCTGTTCCGCGACGCGCTCAAACGTGCGCTGGCGCAGGCGGTGCCGGAGGCTACGCTGTTCGAGGCGGACAGCGTGCCGGCGCTGCAGGCGCTCGTCGAGGCGCACGCCGATGCCGAGCTGCTGCTGCTCGACCTGCACATGCCAGGCGCGAGCGGATTCTCCACGCTCGCTTATCTGCGCGGCCAGCACCCCGGCCTGCCTGTTGTCGTCGTATCGGCACAGGAAGAACCGGCCGTGATCCGGCGTGCAATCGCCCACGGCGCGTCCGGCTATATCCCGAAATCGGCGTCGGTCGACACGATCGTCACCGCGGTACGACGCATTCTCGATGGCGACGTCTGGCTGCCGCCGCACCTGCTTTCGGCGAGCGGTGCGCTCGATGCGGACGAAGCCAGCGCTGCAGCGCGCGTCGCCGAATTGACGCCGCAGCAATTCCGCGTACTCGGCATGATCGCGGCGGGCCTGCTGAACAAGCAGATCGCCTTTGAGCTCAGCGTGTCGGAAGCAACCATCAAGGCGCACATGACGGCGATCATGCGCAAATTGCACGTCTCCAACCGCACCCAGGTCGCTCTCTACGCCAATCACCTGGCGCTCGAGCAGGCTGCGGCATTGCCGGGTGCGCAGGAATCCTCCGCCTAGGAGGAAGTCACGCCGCGGGTTGCGCCTGCGCGCTGTTGCTGCGTCCGAGTTGCGCAATCAGCGCGCGCAGCGCGGCCGGCTTGACCGGCTTGCGCAGCAGCGCATAGCCCAGATCGCGCGCGCGCGTCTTCAACTCGATGCTGGCATCGGCGGTGATCAAGGCGCCGGGCGGCGGCGGCGTGCAGATTTCGCGCAAGTGGTCCAGCGCGGCCAGGCCGTCGAGTTCGTCGTCGAGATGATAGTCGGCAAGAATCAGGTCGGGGCGCCGCCGGCGCGCGACCTGTTCGGCTTCCTCGATGTTGCGTGAAATGTCGCAGCTCAGACCCCAGCGCGTGAGCAGCGCCAGCATGCCGTCGAGGATCGACGGATCGTTGTCCAGACACAGGATGTGCAAGGCGCTCGGCAAGCCGATCGGTGCGGTCCGCCGCAGTGCGCGCGCCGACGCGCCGGCCGTGGCTTCCGCGGCGCGCGGCACGCGAATCGAGAAGCGGCTGCCGTGTCCGGGATGTGATTCGGCCCCGAGCTCGTGGTTGAGGATGCCGGCGATGCGCTCGCAGATCGCCAGTCCTAGGCCGAGGCCTTTCTCACCCCACGGCGAGGGCTGCTCGAGCCGGCGGAACTCGTCGAAGATCATGCGCAGGTTTTCGTGCGCGATGCCGGGGCCGGTATCCCACACCTCGATGCTTGCGTGGCCGGCGCGGCGGCGCACGCCGAGCAGCACGCGTCCCCGGCGCGTATAGCGCAACGCATTCGACAGGAAATTCTGCACGATGCGCCGCAGCAGGTGCTGGTCGCTGCGCACGTACAGCCGGGTCGGCACCACGTGCAGCTGCAGGCCGCGCGTCTGCGCGAGCACCGAGAACTGGTGGCGCATGGATTCGAACAAATCGTTCAACGGGAAGCTGGTGATTTCCGGCCGATAGCGTCCGGCATCGAGCCGGGAAGCTTCGAGCAACGCTTCCAGCAGATCTTCGGCAGCCTTGAACGACGCATCGATGCGCTCGGCGAGCTGCGCCGATTCGTTGTCGAGGCGCGGCTGGTGGCGCAGCGCCGAAGTGAACAGGCGCGCGGCATTGAGCGGCTGCAACAGGTCGTGCGACGCTGCGGCGAGAAAGCGCGTCTTGCTCGCGTTCGCGGCTTCGGCCTGACGTTTGGCCTGTTCCTGCGAGACGAGCGCCTCACGCAGTTCGCTGGTGCGCTGGGCGACGCGTTG
>Ga0157375_10001660_pt1 | contig 19146 bp, 15 predicted proteins | sample M35metaG_FD_115311 | JGI IMG/M metagenome (GOLD analysis project Ga0157375, IMG submission 115311) | Miscanthus rhizosphere microbial communities from Kellogg Biological Station, Michigan, USA - M3-5 metaG | ecosystem: Host-associated > Plants > Roots > Rhizosphere > Soil | place: USA: Michigan... | reverse complement strand
TGGGAAGTCGTGACCTTCGAAGATGCCAGCACCGCACCGATCTCTTACATGCGTCCCGTTGCGGCGGTGTAAGTAACAACTCTCTTTCTTTAGTTTTGAAAGGCCACCTTCGGGTGGCCTTTTTTTATGCCTGCGAGTTCGATTGCGCCGCAGTTCAAATGTGGGAGCTGGCTTGCCTGCGATGGCGGTGTTGAATCCACCGTCGCCATCGCAGGCAAGCGAGCTCCCGCAGTGATCGGGTTCACAGATTTTGTTGCGTAGCGGCATCCACGATCCGGTTGCGCCCCGTGTGCTTGGCCTCATACAACGCCTGGTCGGCACTCAACAACAGCGCCTCCAATGACACACGGCTGCGCTTGTTCCACGTGCTCATGCCAATGCTCACCGTGATCGGCGGCTCATCAACCGACAGCCGAGGCAGGCGCTCGACGCTGCAGCGAATATGCTCGGCAATCACCCAGGCGCCCTTGGCGTCGGTATGCGGCAGCACCACCGCGAATTCTTCCCCGCCGTAGCGCGCCGCCAAATCGGCAGGGCGGCGGATGTTATCGCCGATCACCTGGGCCACCCTGCGCAACGCTTCATCCCCGCCATGATGGCCATGACGATCGTTGAAGGCCTTGAAGTGATCCACATCGATCATCAGCAGGGTCAGCGGCTCGGTTGAGCGCTGTGCCCGGTCCCATTCCAGGCGCACGCGTTGATCAAGGGTGCGACGGTTCGCCAGGCCGGTCAGGGCGTCGGTGGCTGCCAGTTCTGACAGCACCTGTTCGGCGCGATGACGGCGGCGCAGTTCCTTGCTCAACATCCAGGTCAGCCACAACAGGCCTGCGCACAGCACCCCGGTGGCCAGGCTGATGAGCACGGCGGCACGCTTCCATTGGGCGAACACCTCATCGGTGGACAACGCCACGGCCACGATCAACGGCAATGTGCCCACGGTGGAAAAGGTGTATAGCCGCTCCTGGCGGTCAACGCTGGACGTGCCCTGGAAGCTGCCGTCGCGCTCCTTGAGCATGCGTGCCACGTTCGGGCGCTGGCTGAGGTCCTTGTCGACCATGTCCAGCTCCAGCATCGGTTGCTGCGCCAACAGGATGCCCTGGTGGTTGATCAGGTTGATGGTGCCGTTGCTGCCGATGTTCAGGCTGCTGAACAGCTGGTGGAAGTACGACAAGCGCATGGACGCCACCGCAACGCCCTGGAAGCGCCCGTCCGGCGCCGAAATGCGCCGGCTGAATGCGATGCGCCATTGGTCATCGCAGATGCACCGCGCCATGAACGGGCGACTGATATACAACCCGATATCAGGTGCCTTGCGATGCACCTGGAAATAGTCACGGTCGGCAAAGTTGCCAGTCTTGGGCGTCAGCAACGAAGAGTCGGCAATCACCTCGCCATTGGCGTCCAGCAGCAGGATATCGCCCTTGTAGGGCGCAGCGGCGGAGCGATCAAACAGCACCAGGTGGCGGATGCTCGCCGAGACGCCTTGCAAGTCATTGCGCTCGGTGGCGGCGATCAGCCCTTTGAGGGCCATGTCGTAGAGTTCGACGTTACGCAGCACATCGGCGTCGATCAATTGGGTGATGTTGTTGGCGGTGCGTTTGGCGCTCTGCAGGGTGTTGGCGTGTTCGCGGATCAGCAGGGCCGTCACGATCGCCATGATCAGCAGGACGGTGAGGACGCTGCCCACGATCAGCAGGCGTTCCGGGCGGCGTGTTGGGCGGGACAGGCTCGGGCTCATCGGGTGTACTTCTGCTGCAAGGATGCCCTTAGCGTAGCCCTTGAATCGCACTGTCGGGTATCGCCGACGAGCCCGTTCAGCAGGCGCCAGCCTCTGCCACCCGATTGCGCCCGCTGTGCTTGGCTTGGTACAGCGCCTGGTCGGCACTGAGCAACAGCGCCTCCAGCGGTTGGCGGTTGCGTTTGTGCCAGGTGCTCATGCCGATACTCACCGTGATCGGCCGTTCGGCGCCGGCCACCCAGGGCAAATGCTCGATGCTGCTGCGGATGTGTTCGGCAATGACCCGGGCGCCCTTGGCGTCGGTATCGGGCAGCACCACCGCAAACTCCTCGCCGCCATAGCGGGCAGCCAGGTCGGCGGGGCGACGGATATTGCTGCCGATCACCTGGGCCACCGTGCGCAGTGCCGCGTCGCCACCGTGATGACCATGGCGGTCATTGAACGCCTTGAAATGGTCCACGTCGATCATCAGCAGCGTCAGTGACTCGGTGGAGCGCTGTGCCCGCTCCCACTCCAGGCGCAGGCGCTGGTCCAGGATGCGGCGGTTGGCCAGGCCGGTGAGGGCGTCGGTGGCCGCCAGTTCCGACAGCACCTCCTCGGCACGATGGCGACGGCGCAACTCCCGGCGCAACATCCAGGTCAGCCACAACAGGCCAATGCACAGCACGCCGGTGGCGCCGCTGGTCAGCAGCGCGGCGCGTTGCCAGGGCGCAAAGACGTCCTCGCTGGCCAGTGCCACCACCACGATCAAGGGCAACTCGCCGACGTTGCTGAATGTATACAGCCGCTCTGTACCCGAGAGCGACGAGATCGCCCGGAAACTACCTTCACCTTCGCGCAACATGCGTTTGAAGTTGGGCCGGTCACTCAGGTCCTTGTCGATCATGTCGCGTTCCAGCAGCGGTTGCTGGGCCAGGAGAATGCCGTGGGTGTTCAGCAGGTTCACCGAGCTGCCGTTGCCGATGGTGAGGCGGTTGAACAGTTGATCGAAGTACGCCAGGCGCATCGTCGCCACCGCGACCCCGGCAAATTCGCCATTGGGCCCCGACACTCGGCGGCTGAATGCAATGCGCCACACCTGATCGCAGTCGCAGCGGATCTTGAACGGGCGGCTGATAAATAGCCCCGCCGTGCTGTTGTTCTGGTGAGCCAGAAAGTAATCCCGGTTGGCGAAATTGCGCGGTGTCGGGTGCAGCGTCGAGGAGTCGGCGATGACCGCACCGTTGGCATCCAGCAACAGCACTTCGCCCTTGAAGGGCGCGGCGGTGGATTGATCAAACTGCACAAGGTGCTGAATATCGGCTGACACATGCGCCAGGTCCTTGCGCGTGGCGGCGGCGATCAGCCCTTGCAGCGCCAAGTCGTAGAGCTCGACGTTGCGCAGCACATCGGCATTGATCAGCTGAGTAATGTTGGTGGTCGATCGCTTGGCGGCCAGCAGGGTGCTGGCATGTTCGCGGCTGAGCAGGGCGGCCACGATGATCACGATCAGGAGGACGGTGAAACCACTGCCCAGCATCAGCAACAGCTCTGAGCGGGAGGGCAGGTTACCAGTACGGGGTTGACTCATCGCGCAGACTTCAACGGAGTAGATGCTGGCAGTTTAGTGCTGCGCGATGAAAATTAAATGATTGGTTAACAGGAAATCAGAACACGTTGATCGGATAGTCCACGATCACCCGGTATTCATCCACGTCCCGATCCACCGCCGAGTAGCCCTTGCCACCCCGGTTGGTCGCCCATTGCAGGCGTACCGCCAGGTCCTTGGCCTTGCCACCCTGCACCACATATTTCAGGTCAATGTCCCGTTCCCAATGCTTGGCATCTTTGCCATCAGCGCTGTACCAGGCGCTGTAGCCACGGCTATCGGGGTCGACTTTGGTCAGGTCGGTCTTGCCGCTGATGTAGGACACGGCAGACGTCAGGCCCGGCAGGCCAAGGCCGGCGAAGTCATAGGCGTACTTGAGTTTCCAGGAGCGCTCGTTGGGCCCGTTGAAGTCCGAGTACTGCTGGGAGTTGTCCAGATAGATGCTGTCGCCCTGGGTGATGTAGTCGAACGGTGTGTTGCCGTTCACCCGTTGGTAGGCGGCGGTAACGCTGTGGTTGCCCACGCCCACGGTGAAATGCAGGCTGTAGGTGTTGTTGTCGATCGCCCCCAGCAGCGATTGCCCGGTGTCCTGTGTGCGGTAGTAGTGCAGGCCCGGGTTGAGGCTGACCTGGTCGTTCAGGACGTAGGTGTAGTCCAGGTCGTAGTAGTACTGGTGCCACACGTCCTTGAGTTCGGAGGCGTACAGGTTGCTGGTCAGCCCTGGCACACCGCTGAAGGACACGCCGGCCCAGTCCAGGTGCTGGCTGTCGGCGTGGTCGGGCAAGGCGCCGTAGCTGGTGCCGATGCGGCGATGACCGCTCTGGTTGTAGAGCTTGGTGAAACTGGCCTGGCCGCCTTCGAACATCCAGCCATCGAAACTGTGGTTGGCCAGGCTCACACCTCGGAACGTCTGCGGCAGCATGCGGGTCATGCCGCCGGCGATCACCGGGTTGTTGAGGAACAGGTCGCCGGCTTTCAATTCGCTATCAAACGCGCGCATTTTCAGCGTGCCGCCAGCGGTCGAGAACGACCCCGGGGCTTTGCCGTTGCCCGAGCCCACGGGCAGGATGCTGGAACCGTCGGTGCCGCCACCGCCGTCCAGCTTGAGGCCAAGCATGGCGTGGGCGTCCAGGCCAAAGCCGACGGTGCCCTGGGTGTAGCCGGATTCGAAGGTGCCGAGAAAGCCCTGGCCCCATTCCTTGCTGTCATCGGTGTGGATGTCGCGACGGTCGCGGTTCATGTAGTAGTTGCGGGTGTTGATCGTGAGGTGGGCGCCCTCGACGAAACCGTCGGCGGGGGTGGTGTCTGCCGCGTGGGCAAGGGGGGTAATCGTTGCTGTAATCGCGAGGAATAACGGGGTGAACGTCAGCGAGTTCTTCACCGGTGGAGCTCCTTTGGGTCAATCGAAAACGGCCAATGTCGTGGGGGTGTGCCTGGCCTTTTTTACGGCAAAAAAAAGCCGCTGAAGTCAGCGGCTTTGAACAGATTCCCAGTGTAGAGCCCTGGAAATAAGTCGAGGGAAATTCGGGTAAGCGGGAAGCTGCCTTGCCGTCTCGCTCATCGGTGCGTCAAATTAACGCAGGTGAGCGGTGCGATACAGAGTGTAACAAGATAATGACTGTTGCCCAAATCGCAACAGTTAGAGACGTGGAGGGCTTACCTGATACACCGCAGCTCCCACATTTGGGCCAAGGTGTTTTGGGGCTATACGGGCAGGGTGATGCCAAAGGTGTTGCCGCCGCCATCACTGCGCACAAACACATCCCCGCCATGCATCAATGCAATCGCCTTGACGATGGCCAGCCCCAAGCCGTGGTTGGCGCCACTGTTGCTGCGCGAGGCATCCACCCGGTAGAAGCGCTCGAACAGGCGTGGCAAATGCTCGCTGGCAATCTCGTCTCCCGGGTTGGTGACCCCGATTGCCACCTGATGGTCCTGCACTTCAATGTTCACCTCGATGACCCGCCCGGGCGCGGTGTGCTGCACCGCGTTGCTCAGCAGGTTGATCAAGGCGCGGCGCAGGTGGGCTTTTTCGATGTGGACCAAGGCATCCCCGCGCACCCTCACCTTGACCTGGGCGTCTTCGAGGATGAAGTCCAGGTAATCGAGGGTGGTTGCCACTTCATCGGCCAGGGAGCTTTCGATCAGCTTGGTGGCCTTGCTGCCCTGGTCGGCGCTGGCGAGGAACAGCATGTCGTTGATGATCGAGCGCAGCCGTTCCAGTTCTTCGAGGTTCGATTGCAGCACCTCGAAGTAGTGCTCGGCCGAGCGCCCACGGGTCAGCGCCACCTGGGTCTGGCCGATCAGGTTGGTCAGCGGCGAGCGCAGTTCGTGGGCCACGTCGGCATTGAATGACTCAAGGCGCGAGTAGGCTTGCTCCACGCGGTCGAGGGTGGAGTTGAACGAGTTGACGAACTGGCTCAATTCCGGCGGCAGCGGCGACAAGTGCAGGCGCCCGGACAGTTTGGGCGGGGCGAGTTTCTGCGCTTCATCCGAGAGTTTGCCCAACGGCTTGAGGCCGATGCGCGAGACCCAGAAGCCCAGCAGCGCCGCCAGCGCCACGCCGACACAGGCCAGGCCGATCAAGGCCATCAGCAGCTGGTGCTGGGTGGCGCGGAAGTTCTCGGTGTCGATGGCGATCATGAAGCGCAGGGGCGGGCGTTGTTCCTTGGCCGGGAACTGGCTCAACAGCACCTTGAACGGGTACTCGTGCCCGGGCAGACGCAGGTCACGCTTGCCGGTCGGCCCTTCGGCGAAAGCGCGGATCTGGGCGTCGGGGTTGCCGTACTCGTACGTCGGGTCGCTGCTCACCACCCAGAAGCGGATGCGCTTGTCTTCTTCGCCGAGCAGCTTGAGCTTGGCGGTGATTTTCGCCCAATGGTCCGGCGTGCCGAAGCGGTTCACCGACGACTCCAGCACGCTGTAGCGTGCGTCCAGTTCGGCGCCCGGCAACAACCCCAGGCCACGGTCCACCTGCTGGTACAGCGCGCCGCCGATCAGCATGAAGATCAGCAGTGCCACCAGCGTGAACATACCGCTCAGGCGCAGGGCGATGGAGTTAGCCGACACTGCGGTTCTCCAGCACGTAGCCCATGCCACGGATGGTGTGCAGCAGTTTCTGTTCGAACGGCCCGTCGAGCTTGGCGCGCAGGCGCTTGATCGCCACTTCCACCACGTTGGCGTCACTGTCGAAATTGATGTCCCAGACCATTTCCGCGATGGCGGTCTTGGACAGGATCTCACCCTGGCGCCGTGCCAATACGCTGAGCAGCGAGAACTCCTTGGCCGTCAGATCCAGGCGCAGGCCGTTGCGGCTGGCCTTGCGGCTGATCAGGTCGATCCACAGGTCGGCGACCGTCACCTGCACCGGCTCATGGCCACCGCTGCGACGGGTCAACGCCTGCAGGCGCGCCACCAGTTCCAGGAACGAAAACGGTTTGCCCAGGTAGTCATCGGCGCCTTCGCGCAAGCCACGAATGCGATCTTCCACGCGCTCGCGGGCGGTGAGCATGATCACCGGCGTCTGCTTGCGCGCGCGCAAGGCTCGCAGCACACCGAAGCCATCGAGGCCCGGCAGCATCACATCGAGCACGATCACGGCGTAATCGTTCTCCAGCGCCAGGTGCAAACCCTCGACGCCTTCGCGGGCTACATCGACGGTGTAGCCTTGTTCTGTCAGGCCGCGGTGCAGGTAGTCCGCGGTTTTTTCTTCATCTTCAATAATCAGGACGCGCATGACACCGCCTCAGTGTGTGGTCGCCAACGCAGGCGCAGGTGTGGGCCGGTGGAAAAACTTCTCAAGGTACAAGTATATGACCGGTGTAGTGAACAGCGTCAGCGCCTGGCTCACCAGCAAGCCGCCGACCACCGCGATACCCAGTGGCTGGCGCAACTCGGCGCCGGCGCCGTAGCCGAGCATCAGTGGCAGGGCGCCGAGCAGGGCCGCCAGGGACGTCATGATGATAGGACGGAACCGTGTGATGCAGGCCTCGAAGATCGCATCCTGCGGGGTGAGCCCGCGTGTACGCTGGGCCTCCAGGGCGAAGTCGATCAGCAGGATGCCGTTCTTCTTCACAATGCCGATCAGCAGCACCAGGCCGATCAGCGCCATGATCGAAAAGTCCTGGCCCAGCAGCCACAACATGACCAGTGCACCCAGGCCCGCCGAGGGCAGGGTCGAGATGATGGTCAGCGGGTGCACAAAGCTCTCATACAGCACCCCCAGAATGATGTAGACCGCCACCAGCGCGGCGAGGATCAGCCACGGCTGGCTCGCCAGCGAACTCTGGAACGCCTGGGCGGCACCCTGGAAGTTGCCGATGATCGAGGTCGGCATGCCGATCTCGTTTTTCGCCTGGTTAAGCAGGATCACCGCATCGCCCAGCGCCACGCCGGGCGCCAGGTTGAACGACAGGTTGGCGGCCGGGAACATGCCATCGTGGCTGATGGACAACGGCCCGACCGTGGGTGCATCGACGCTGGCCAGTGCCGACAGTGGCACCATCTCATTGGTCAGGGGCGAGCGCAGGTAGAAGTAGTTCAGGCTTTCGGCCTTGCCGCGCTGGCGGGTGTCGAGTTCCAGCACCACCTGGTACTGGTTGATTTCGGTCTGGAACTCGTTGACCTGGCGTTGCCCGAAGGCATCGTACAGCGCCTGGTCGACGTCGGTGGCGGTCAGGCCGAAGCGTGCAGCCGCGCGGCGGTCGATGGTGATGTGGGTGATGCTGCCGCCCAGTTGCAGGTCGTTGGAAATATCGCGGAACGCCGGAATGGAGCGCAGTTTTTCGGTCAGGCGTTGGGTCCAGGTATTGAGCGTCGCGCCGTCGTTGCTTTTGAGCACGTATTGGTACTGGCTGCGGCTGGGGCCCGAGCTGAGGTTGATGTCCTGGCCGGCGCGCAGGTACAGGACAATCCCCGGTACTGCGGCCAACTTGGGCCGGATGCGGTCGATGAATTGGCTGGCGGACACGTCCCTGTCACCCCGGTCCACGAGGGAGATCCAGAAGCGGCCGTTGGCGATGGTCTGGTTGCTGCCGGTGACGCCGACGGAGTGGGAGAAGGCTCGCACGGCAGGGTCGGCCTTCATGATTTCGGCCAGTGCCTTGTGCTTGGCAACCATGTCCGGATACGACACGTCCGCTGCGGCTTCGCTGGTGCCGAGCACGAAACCGGTGTCCTGTACCGGGAAGAAACCCTTGGGGATAAACACGTAGCCGACCACGGCCAGGCCCAGGCTCAGCAGGAAAATACCTGCCATCGTGCGTTGATGGGCCAGGGCACGTCGCAGGTTTCTTTCGTACCCCGCCAGCAGGCGTTCACCAAAGCCGGGTTTGTCATGGGGCCGATGGTGGGGCGCCTTCATGAACAGCGCCGCCAGGGTCGGCGCAAGTGTCAGGGACACCACGACGGAAATCAGGATGGTCGAGGTGGCGGTCAAGGCGAACTCCTTGAACAGCCTGCCGACCACGCCACCCATGAACAGCAGCGGGATAAACGCGGCCACCAACGACACGCTGATCGACACCACGGTAAAGCCAATCTCGCTGGCACCCTTGATCGCCGCCTCGCGCTTGTCCAGGCCGGTTTCGAGATGGCGATGGATGTTCTCCACCACCACGATCGCATCGTCCACCACAAACCCCACGGCCACCACGATGGCGACCAGGGTCAGGTTGTTCAGGCTGAAGCCCATCACGTACATCAGCGCAAAGCTGGCAATCAGCGATACGCCCAGCACGCTGGACACAATGATGGTGGCCGACCACTGGCGCAGGAAAATCGCCATCACCCCCACCACCAGCAGGATGGCGATCAGCAGGGTCATTTCCACTTCGTGCAGCGAGGCACGGATGGTGGTGGTGCGGTCCATCAGCACGCTGACCTGGACCGAGGCCGGCAGCATGGCTTCCAGGCGCGGCATTTCGGCTTGGATGCGTTCTACGGTCTCGACAATGTTGGCGCCGGGCTGGCGAGTAATCACCAGGTTGACGCCGGGAGTGTCAACCGCCCAGGCCTGGACGTAGGCGTTTTCCGAGCCATTGACCACCTTGGCCACATCCCGCAGTTGCACGGGGGCGCCGTTCTTGTAGGAGATGATCAGGTCGCCGTATTCATCCGGGTGAAACAGCTGGTCGTTGGTCGCCAGGGTCGACACGCTGTTCTTGCCGTACAGCGCGCCCTTGGCCAGGTTCAGGCTGGATTGCTGGATGGCCAGGCGAACGTCCGCCAGGGTCAGGCCGATGGCTGCGAGCTTGTCGGGCGAGGCCTGCACGCGGATCGCCGGGCGTTGCTGGCCGGTGATATTGATCTGGCCGACGCCGTCGACCTGGCTGAGCTGCCGGGCCAGCAGGGTTTCTACCAGGTCGCTCAACTCGGTACCGGGCATGTCATGGGAACTGACGCTGATGATCAGCACCGGGCTGTCTGCCGGGTTGACTTTGCGCCAGGTCGGCAGGCTCGGCATATCACTGGGCAGTTTGCCGGCCGCGGTGTTGATGGCGGCCTGAACCTCCTGCGCCGCCGTGTCGATGCTCTTGTCGAGGGTGAATTGCAGGGTCAGCAGGCTTGATCCCAGGGCGCTGCTGGAGGTCATCTGGGTCATGCCGGGGATGGCACTGAATTGCACTTCCAGCGGCGTCGCCACGGAGGACGCCATGGTGTCGGGGCTGGCGCCGGGTAGCTGGGCGGTCACCTGGATCGTTGGGAATTCGGCTTCCGGCAGAGGGGCGATCGGCAGTCTGGGGAACGCGATCACCCCCAGCAGCACCAGGGCGAATGTCAGCAGCAGGGTGGCGACCGGGCGATCAATGCACCAGGCGGAAACCGACCCCCGCGCCGTCATGGCTGCACCTTGGCGTCAGCGGTCTGGATCACCTGGGGTGGCTCCTTGAGAATCTCGATCTTGGCACCGGACTTGAGGCGCGACTGGCCATCACTGACCAGCACGTCACCGGCCTGGATGCCCTTGAGGATATTGAGTTCGCTGTCCTGGTACAGCACCTGCACCGGCACGATGTCCACCTTGTCGCCGTTGACGCGATACACGAAGTGCGAATCCAGGCCTCGCTGCACCACGGTCGGTGGCACGGCCAGGGCGTTGCGGTCGAGGGCGGTCTGGATCTTGATCGTCACCAGCTGGCCCGGCCAGAGCTTCTGCGTGTTGTTACGGAACTCGGCTTTGGCGCGGATAGTGCCAGTGGTGCTGTTGATCTGGTTGTCGATCAGGCTCAGGCGGCCTTCGCCCAGCAGCTCACTGTGTTCACCTTCGGTATCGGCACCGAGAAAGGCGTCGACGCTGGCCGGGTGCTCGGCGGCGATCAGCCCCTGCAAGGTCGGCAGCATTTGCTGTGGCAGGGAAAACTCCACGGCGATGGGATCGATCTGGGTGACGGAGAACAACCCTTGGGTGTCGCTCATGCGAAGGAAGTTGCCCTCGTCCACCGTACGAATGCCGACGCGGCCTGTAACCGGGGAACGAATCTGTGTGTACGAAAGCTGAACCTGGGCCGAGTCGATCGCCGCCTGATTGCCTTGCGCCGTGGCTTTCAACTGGTTGACCAGGGCTTGTTGCTGGTCGTAGGTCTGTTTCGACACGCCGTCGTCGATGCTCAACTCCTTGTAGCGCTTGAGGTTGACCAATGCCACTTGCAACTGCGCCTGGCTCTCGCCCAACTGCGCCTTGGCCTGGTCGAGGCTGGCGCGGATCGAACGGTCGTCGATGGTTGCCAGCAGGTCGCCGGCCTTGACCAGTTGGCCTTCCTTGACCAGCAGTTTGGTGAGGATGCCGTCGATCTGCGGGCGGATCACCACGCTGTGCAGCGACAGCACCGAACCGATGCCGCTGACATAACGCGGCAGGTCCTGTTCGACCACGTTGATCACGCGCACCGGCACGGCCGTCGACGCCACCAGTTTGGTCTTGGCGGGCCGGGTGAACACCCAGGCTGCGATGACCACTATCACGAGGATGCCTGCGATCAAGGCGGTGTTGCGTCGAGTAAGCATGCTGAGGGCGCCGGGACAGAAAGTGGGAGGATGAAGGCGTACTTATAGCCTGTGGACCCGGTCAACAAAGTGACCGCTATCTGACAGCGCTGTCAGTTAAGGTAGGACCATTCGTACAGGCGGTGGTTAAAGATTAGGGAGGCACAGGTATACTGCGCGCCAGTGGGGCCCGCAAGCCGGCCTCGCCTCCTTTTCTGCACGCCCCGGAGCTTCCATGACTTCCCCGACACACCCCCCTGTTGAAGCGGCCGACCTCGTCGATCCGGCCGACGCTCAAAGCGTTGAAAAAGCCGAGATCCCGGCGTTCAAGTTTCCGTTCAAGCCGGGGGAATTGGCCGGGGCCAAGCCTGCCGCGCAGCCTTGGTACAAGGGCGGTGCCAAGAACGGCCATACCAAGACCCCAGGCATGGCACCACCGGGTACACGTCGCTCGATGGGTAAACGCTGAGAGTAATGGGTCACACATTGCGTCGATTGTTGCCTACAGCGTTAGTCGACATTTCTGCTTGTAGGTCCGTCTCCATTTCTTGAAAGCTTGCGCAGCATTGGTCTCGCCCCGGTTGATGTCGACTGGGGCGGTTGCTGCGGTTTTTCAGGAAAAGGATGTTTCCGTGGTCTTGATACACATTTGTGTAGCGCTTGCCTTGTTACTCTCCGTTGATGCGGTCGCGGTCGTCGAGCAACCGCGCGAAGAAATCCGTTTCGGCGTTGCCGCACTCTTTCCCCCTTTCCAGAACCGTAACCCGCAAGGGCAGTTGGTCGGCTTGAACATCGAGTTGGGTAACGCCCTGTGCACGCAACTCAACGTGCGATGTACCTGGGTCGACCAGCGGGTCGTCGAGGACTTTTCCTCCCTGGAAGCCCGGCAATTCGACGCGATCATGGGCATTGCGCCGACGCCGAAACGGCGCCAATGGGTGAGTTTCACCGACAACCTCTATCCCTTCACCACCCGCCTGGTTGCCCGCAGAACGTCAGGCCTGAGGCCGACTGCGCGTTCCCTGCGCGGCAAGCGCGTAGGGGTGTTGCTGGGCAGTAATCGTGAAGCCTTTGCGCGTTCGCAGTGGGAGCCGCAAGGTGTGCTGATCAAAAGTTTCTGGCTTAACCAGGAGTTGGTCCGCAGCCTGGTTGCCGGTGATATCGACGCCACGTTGCAAGGATCGGTGGAGATCCGCGAGGCGCTGCTCGACACGGCCGACGGCGAGGGGTTCGACTTTCTTGGTCCCGCCGTTTCGGCTGACCTGCTCGGTGACGGCGTATCGATCGCCCTGCGCAAGACCGACACCGCGTTGCGCAACCAACTCAACCGCGCGCTGGAGCAACTGAGGCAGAGCGGCGAATACCAGCGCATCCTGCAGCCCTATCGGCTTGATGCTCCGTTTGCCATGCAGTGATGGCTAATTAATTGCGCGGAACATGAGCTGGATCAATCTTTGCCCTTTCGGTGCGCTTAGAGTCGACGCCCTGCCGACTCCTCCAATAATTACGAGCGCGCTTATCCATGAAGATCAATCTGCCGGTCACCGGTCGAAATGTGGACTTTGCCCCTGACGCCAACATCCTTTCGACCACCGACCTGACAGGCGCGATTACCTACGCCAACGGGGACTTCATCGACGTTTGTGGCTATAGCCGCGAGGAACTGCTCGGTTCACCCCACCATCTGTTGCGTCATCCGGATATGCCGGCCGCTGCGTTTGCGCACATGTGGCGCACCCTGAAGAGCGGACGGTCGTGGATGGGCATGGTGAAGAACCGTTGCAAGAACGGCGACCATTATTGGGTCAGTGCCTACGCCACACCGGTGACACGCGAGGGTAAGGCGGTGGAGTACCAGTCGGTGCGCACCAAGCCCGACACGCGCCGGGTGGTGGCAGCGGAGCGCGCGTATGCGCAGTTACGGGCGGGCAAGCGCCGCAGACTGCCGGCGTTCGGCATGGGGGCGAAGTTATCGGCTTGGGTGATTGGCACCAGTGGTATGACCTGGGCATTGGGTTTGGTCACCTATTCCCTCGCTTGGCAACTGCTGGCCTTGGTGGCGGGGTGTGCGGTGGGGGCTGCGGGGGTCAAGGTGATCATGCGCCCTCTCGCACAGTTGAATCAGCGGGCGCGGCTGATTGCAGACAACCCCCTGAGCCAGGCGATCTACACCGGGCGCAGCGACGAGTGCGGGCAGATCGAGTTCGCCTTGTAGATGCTCGAAGCCCAGGTGGGCGCGGTAGTGGGGCGCATCGGTGATGCGTCGTTGCGTTTGTCCGGGCATGCGGCGCAACTGGTGGCGCATCTGGACAGCAGCCAGGCCAGCAGCCAGGGCCAGCAGGCCCAGACCGACCAAGTGGCGGCGGCGATCCACCAGATGGCCGCCAGCGTTGCCGAAGTCGCCAACCATGCGCTGGAGGCCTCCAAGGCCGCCGACCAAGCCGGCAGTGAAACCCGTGAAGGTCACCAGCGCGTCGATGAGAGCCGCGATGCGGTGCTGCGCCTGTCCGATGAGCTGGCGCGCGCGACACAGGTGATCCATCAACTGGAAAGCCACAGCGGTGAAATCAGCGGCGTACTGGAGGTGATCCGCGCGATTGCCGAGCAGACCAACCTGCTGGCTCTCAACGCCGCCATTGAGGCTGCGCGCGCGGGTGAACAGGGGCGGGGTTTTGCCGTGGTCGCCGATGAAGTACGCGGCCTGGCCCAGCGCACCCAGCAATCCACCAACGAAATCCAGCGCATGATCAGCACCCTGCAAAGCGGCGCGCGCGATGCCGTGCAAGCCATGGCCCACAGCAGCGAACATGTCGAGGCCAGTGTCCAGCAGGCGCAGCGGGCCGCGGCGGCGCTGGACGGTATCAGCCAGCGTGTCACTCAAATTACCGCCATGAGCCAGCAGATCGCCGCAGCGGTGGAAGAACAGAGCGCGGTCAGCGAAGACATCAATCGCAATATTGTCGGCATCCGCAATGCCGGTGAGGCCACCGTCAGCGCTGGCCGGCAAAGCCAGCTCAGTTCTGGCGATGTGGCGACGCTGGCCGACGACTTGCGCCAGCTGGCGCAGGAGTTCTGGGGCAAGCGGCACTGATCTGGGTTGGCGTTGAATGTGCTGGCCTCATCGCGGGCAAGCCCGCTCCCACATTTTGGAATGCGATTCCCCGTGGGAGCGGGCTTGCCCGCGATGAGGCCAGTCGGCCTTACGCAGCCCTCAACGAAATAAACGCATAGTTGGCCGGCACCTCGGTGGCAATCTGCGCGCCGGCATCCAGCAACTGTTCGGCGATGTCCATCCCCGACACATGGAACACCCACTCGTTTGACACGGCGGGCTGGTCAACGGCCAAGGCGATCGCCTGGGCAAAGGCATGCATGTCCGGCAGGTAGGCAGTAAACCCGTCGCCCTTGAGCGCCGTGGTGCGAATGCCCAGCAAGGCGCAGACGGCTTCCTTGGTTTGCACGTCATCACGGTCGGCCTGGCGTGAACGGCGAATCAGCTCGGCTAATTCCTGATCCATCAGTTCGCCGCCAACGATCAGCGCCGGCCCTTGCTCCCAGGATTCTGGCGGGCAGTCCTTGGCGGCCGGGTTCAATGGAATGTGCGGGTTTATCTCCATCGGGTAGATACGGCACACCAATGGCCGGCGCTCGTAGATGCGGCAACGGTCGTCTTCGTCAAGATTCCGGCAGCGCCCGGCGTTGTAAGCGGCAAAGGTGATTGCCACAAACGCCTCGGTATTGCCGCTGGGCACCACCACCGAACGACGCTCGGCGTGTTCGCGTTGGGCCTGCGGCAGGCCCAGGCCATTGCCCAGGAAACCTTCCACCAGAACAATGACGTTTCCGCCGTCAGCCGCCCACTGCCGGGCTTCGTCGAGGGTCAGGGGCACGTGATGGTCGGTGCAGCATTTGCCGCAACCCACGCAGGAAAAGTGAGTATTCATGGAGGATCTGTCACCAGGCAAGGTCAGAGGGCACTCTCGAACGGCGGCGGGTTTTTACCTCTATCCGCCGTTCAGGCTCTCTGGAAGCAAGTTGTGCGCCAGTGCCTGTCAGTGGTCTTGCACGACATCGCGCAGGACAAACCGCATGCCCGCACTTTCGTACAACTGTCGGGCACGCCCGTTGCTCTCCAGCACCTTGAGGTCCACGTAGGGTTCGCCCCGTTGCTTGAACACGTGGAAGGTGTGCAGCAACAAGGCCCGACCCAACCCCTGGCCCTGGGCGCAGGGGTGTACGGACAGGTTCTTGATAAAGGCGCTGGTCCAGCACTGGGCCACGCCAAGGATGCCATCGCGGTTACTGGCCACCAGGCACAGGCTGGGGTCGAACTCGGCATCGGTGGTGAACTGCTGGCGCCATTCCTCCAGACTGGCCACGCGGCCGCCGCCTTGCGCCTGGGTCATGCTCAACACGGCATGAATTGCCGGGGCCAGTTCATCGCGGTAATGGTCCAGCTGTGTACCCGCCGGCCATTGCGGCGCAGGCAGGCTGCCGAGGAGGTCGCGGCGTAGCAGCTGGAAGTATTCGGCCAAGGCTTACAGGCCCTTTTGTGCCACGGTCTGGGCCGCGACCACCAGGCACTTGGTCAACTCGGGCGAGGAGAACTTGGTCAGCACCGCGTCGGCACCGGCCAGGCGGGCTTTCTCGCTGTTCATCGCGCTGTCCAGGGAGGTGTGCAACAGCACATAGAGGTCCTTGAAATCCGGGGTTTCACGCAGGGTGCGGGTGAGGGCATAGCCGTCCATTTCAGACATCTCGATGTCCGACACCACCACGTTGATCTGCTCCACCGTGCCTTGCAGCTCCAACAGCACATCAATGGCTTCCTTGGCGCTGCGGGCGGTGTGGCAGGTCAGGCCGAGGTTGCGCAGGGTGTGCACCGATTGCTGCAGGGCGACCTGGCTGTCATCCACCACCAAAATCCGCGCATTACCCAGCACTTCAGCCTCTTCCATGGTCAGGTCGGTGGGCGCCGCTTCAATCGGTGCCGGTGCGATGCCGTGGATGACTTTCTCGATATCCAGCACCTGCACCAGCCCGCCTTCCACCTGGGTGACCCCGGTGATGAACGCGCGGTTGCCGCCGGAACCATAGGGCGGCGGGCGAATGTCGGTGGTCAGGCAGTGCACGATCTTGCTCACCGCCTGCACATGCAGGCCCTGCTTGGAGCGACTCACGTCGGTGACGATCAGGCAGCCGCCGTCGGGGTCTTGCAGGGGCATTTCCCCCAGGGCACGGCTCAGGTCAATCACCGACAGCGAGGCGCCGCGCAGGGTGGCGATGCCTTTGACGTGCGGGTGGGATTCCGGCAGCCGGGTCAGGGGCGGGCAGGGGATGATTTCGCTGACTTTCAGCAGGTTGATCGCCATCAGCTTGCCGCTGCGCAAGGTAAAGAGCAGAAGCGAGAGTGAATCTGCGCGGGCTTTGGTGGTGGACATAAAAACCTTCTGTGGATCAGGGATGACGATCTATACAGAGTTATCGACCCGCACGCCAAAAACTGTAGACGTTACCTGTGGCGAGGGAGCTTGCTCCCGCTGGGCTGCGAAGCGGCCCTAAAAGCTTAGGAGCGCTCCGCACTCCAGCGCGAGCAAGCTCGCTCGCCACAACAAGCCGGGCTCCTACAGGTTAAGGGGAGCAATCGGGGCTGCTGAATCAGCCCTTCCAGACTTGCGGGTTCACCAGATCCTGCGGGCGCTCGCCCAGCAAGGCACTGCGCAGGTTGGCGAGGGCGCGGTTGGCCATGGCTTCGCGGGTTTCGTTCGTCGCTGAGCCGATATGCGGCAGGGTCACCGCGTTGCTCAGTTGGAACAGCGGCGACTCCGCCAACGGCTCCTGCTCGTACACATCCAGCCCGGCGCCACGAATACGCTGGGTCTGCAAGGCTTCGATCAACGCCGGTTCATCAACCACCGGGCCACGGGAAATGTTGATCAGGATCGCACTGGACTTCATCAATCCCAGCTCGCGGGTGCTGATCAGGTGACGGGTCTTGTCGCTCAACGGCACCACCAGGCACACGAAGTCCGACTCGGCCAGCAGTTGGTCCAGGCTACGGTACTGGGCGCCCAACTCCTGTTCCAACGCGGTCTTGCGGCTGTTGCCGCTGTACAGGATCGGCATGTTGAAACCCAGCCGCCCACGTCGGGCCACGGCTGCGCCGATATTGCCCATGCCGACGATGCCCAGGGTCTTGCCGTGTACATCGCAGCCAAACAGCGGCGCGCCGACGCTGGCTTTCCATTGGCCGGCCTTGGTCCAGGCGTCCAGCTCGGCTACCCGACGCGCGCTGCTCATCAGCAGGGCGAAGGCCAGGTCAGCAGTGCTTTCAGTGAGCACGTCGGGGGTGTTGGTGAGCATGATCCCGCGCTCGTTGAAGTAGGGCACGTCGTAGTTGTCGTAGCCCACCGACACGCTGGACACCACCTCCAGCTTGCTTGCACCTTCCAACTGCGCGCGACCCAGCTTGCGGCCTACACCGATCAAACCATGGGCGTGCGGCAGGGCTTCATTGAATTGAGCGTTGATGTCCCCGCGCTTGGGGTCGGGCACGATCACCTCGAATTCCTGTTGCAGGCGTTCGATCATTGGCGGGGTGATACGGCTGAAGGCGAGGACAGTCTTTTTCATTGCAGGCGGGCTCATCGACTACGGGAGAATGCCAAGCACGCTAACATTCTTATCCAAAGTTGTCAGGACACCACCGAACCAATGTGAACACTGCTCAAAATGTGGGAGCGGGCTTGCTCGCGAAGACGGAGTGTCAGTCAATACATCTTTGTCTGATACACCGCTTTCGCGAGCAAGCCCGCTCCCACATTTGATCTTTATTGACGGTTAGAGATCAGGTGGCCATGCGCACGCCGCCCAGGCCGCCGCTCAGTTCATAGGCGGCCAACTCCGCCTGGTGCGCTGCGAGGATTTCCGGCAGCGAACCGCGCAGGTATTCCACCCAGGTCTTGATCTTCGCATCCAGGTATTGGCGTGACGGGTAGATGGCGTACAGGTTCAGTTCCTGCGAGCGGTAGGTCGGCATCACCCGTACCAGCGTGCCGTTACGCAAACCTTCGATGGCCGCGTACACCGGCAACAGGCCGACGCCCATGCCGCTGGTGATCGCGGTTTTCATCGCATCGGCCGAGTTCACCAGGAACGGCGAGGTGTTGATCGCCACGCTTTCCTGGCCTTCGGGGCCGTTGAAGGTCCATTTGTCCAACTGGATCACCGGGCTCACCAGGCGCAGGCAGGCGTGGTTGAGCAGGTCCTGCGGACGTTGCGCACAGCCTTTGGCCTTGACGTAGTCCGGCGAGGCGCAGGCGATGCTGTAGGTAATACCCAAGCGCTGGGACACAAACCCCGAGTCCGGCAGTTCGCTGGCCAGCACGATGGACACGTCGTAGCCCTCGTCGAGCAGGTCCGGCACGCGGTTGGCCAGGGTCAGGTCGAAGGTCACGTCCGGGTGGGTGCGGCGGTAGCGGGCAATGGCGTCGATGACGAAATGCTGGCCGATACCGGTCATGGTGTGGACTTTCAACTGCCCGGCCGGGCGCGCGTGGGCGTCGCTGGCTTCGGCCTCGGCTTCTTCGACGTAGGCCAGGATCTGCTCGCAGCGCAGCAGGTAGCGCTTGCCGGCTTCGGTCAGCGCAATACGGCGGGTGGTGCGGTTGAGCAAGCGGGTTTGCAGGTGGGCCTCAAGGTTGGAGACCGCGCGCGAGACGTTGGCCGTGGTGGTGTCCAGTTGCACAGCGGCGGCGGTGAAGCTGCCGGCTTCGGCCACACAACTGAAGGCGCGCATGTTTTGCAAGGTGTCCATTAAGGTGCTCTCTGGGGG
>Ga0157375_10001657_pt1 | contig 19152 bp, 17 predicted proteins | sample M35metaG_FD_115311 | JGI IMG/M metagenome (GOLD analysis project Ga0157375, IMG submission 115311) | Miscanthus rhizosphere microbial communities from Kellogg Biological Station, Michigan, USA - M3-5 metaG | ecosystem: Host-associated > Plants > Roots > Rhizosphere > Soil | place: USA: Michigan... | reverse complement strand
GGTCCAGGCTCTTCTTGCACTTGAGACACTTCGCGGCAGGGATCTGCGTAAACCCGCAGTGCGGGCACGTCATCCAGGCCATGAGGTCATGGTAGCAGGGAGGTCTGTGCGGTCGATGTGACGGGAGTACGCGGGATCTGGAAGCGGGAGGCGGGAAGCAGGAAGCGGAATCGGCAGTCTTCCCCGCCGCCCGCCTCCCGCCGCCTGCCTGCGGTGTCAGATCTCCCGGAAGAAGAATCGATCCAGGACGGACATCCGCTCCTGCAGTTCCTTCGGATCGGGATCCATGAGCCACAGAGCGGCGTAGATCGAGGAGGCCAGCGAGTTGCCGTCCTGGGGAGTGAAACAGAACCCCAGGATCTCGTTGCCGCCGCGGACCGAGATCGTCGGCGTGGAGATGACGGCCTGGGACAGGATCCGTCCGTAGTAGCCGTGATCCCGACCGAAGGAGAAGATCTGGTTCGCCGACCGGCGCTCGGTGACCGCGATGCGGCGGTTGGCCTTGAGCCGCGCCAGCGCCTTTTCCTTGGTGGTCGGCTCCGACACATCCATGTCGAACCAGAGCGCGTGCATGTACTGGGTGTTCATCTTCATCGCCGAGGAGAAGATCGGCGGGTTCCAGCCGAGCGTCGACAGCAGGGCCGAAGCGTCGCGGGCGTGGTGCGTGCCGAAGTCGGGATCGTCGTGCTTGCCCACCGATGGCGCGGGAGCGAACCCCGAGTCCTGCGAGATGTCGTTGGCCCGGCGCATGCACACGAAGCGGCCGCGCGTGAGGATGCGGGCACCGGAGTCGTTGGTGCCGAGCGTCTTGATGAGGCACGAGATGTTGTGCGTGTTGCAGGAGACGATCTGCAGGAAGCGATCCTCGCCGGGCACCAGCGCCTCGTCGTTGATGCCCATCGCGAACATCTTCCCGAAGCCGAACTCGCTTCCCTGCGCCAGGAAGCCCCGGGGGCCCGAGACCTTTTCGTACACCTTCTTGTTCTCGTTGCCCGCAGGGGTGCAGTCGATGACGACCGTGGCGCGTTCCAGGGCGGCGCCGGCCTCGTAAGCGACCCGGTGGCCGAGGGCCTCGAAGTCGGCGATCTTGTCGGAGTCGACGGCGATCCGGGCGCCCCGCTCGAGGAGGTGGTTCACCTTGGCCTTCTCGGTGATCATCGGGGTGCGCTTGTGGAACGTGACCTCGTCGATGCCGAGGTGGCGGCCGAAATCCGTAAAGAGGCCGATGAGGGGCTCCCCGATCGTACCGGTGCCGACGATGTGGACGATCTTCTTCATCGTGATCTCCTGTGAGCGCGGGCGTTGGCTGCGGTCGAGGCGGCCGGAAGGATACGATGAGTCGCGCGATTCGCCAACCGCCGAAGAGAAAGAGGAGGACGCGCGACAAGTGGCCGGCCGGCTTCGATCGGTGATGTTCCGGGGGCCCGCGGGGACCCTCGAAGGCCTCTGGAAAGAGGCGGCGGACCCGGCGCACCGCCGGGGAGCCGCGGTCTTCGGCCACCCCCATCCGCTGCACGGAGGCACGATGCACAACAAGGTCGTCTACCGGGCGGCCCAGGCGCTGACGCGGGCGGGCTATGACACGCTCCGGTTCAACTTCCGCGGAGTCGGTCTGTCGGAGGGCCGGTACGACGCCGGCCGCGGCGAGATGGAGGATTTTCGGGCCGCCCTCGACGAGGCCGAAAGGACCGTCGGCCTTCCCATCGTCGCCGGCGGATTCTCGTTCGGCTCCGCCGTGGGTCTGAAGGCTTCCGCCCAGGACTCCCGGCTGGCGGCCTTCGTGGCGCTCGGACTTCCGCTGGCGACCGAGTCCGGACGCCTGGTCCCGCGGCCGCCCGCCTCCGTTCCCTCTCTCTTCGTCGTCGGGGAGAACGACACGTTCGGTCCGCCGGAGGATCTGCAGCGGTTCCTCGGCGGGACACATCGCATGGTCGTCATTCCCGGCGCCGACCACTTCTTCGAAGGGCAGCTCGAATTGCTCGGCGAGACCATCTCCGATTTCCTGGCCTCGCTTCCGGCGGTTTCGGTCCGCGCGGCGTCCGAGACCTCGGCGTGACCCGATGAGGGACGCCCCGCGAGCTCTTTCCGAGGAGAGTCGCCGCGACTTGCTCTCGCTCGCCCGTCGGTCGCTCGAAGCGCACTTTCGCGGAGAGCCGCCCCCGCGGCTCGCGTCCGACCGGGCCGAAGCGTTCGGCGAGACCCGCGGCCTGTTCGTGACGCTTCGGAAGAAGGGCGACCTCCGCGGCTGCATCGGCACGCTCGCCGCCCACGGTGATCTGACTCGTGGAATCGCCGAGTATGCCCGGCGCGCCGCCCTCGAGGATCCGAGGTTTCCGCCCCTGGCCGCCGAGGAGCTTGCGGACTGCGACATCGAGATCTCGGTGCTGTCGCCGCCCGAGGCCATCGCCGGCCCCGAGGAGATCGAGGTCGGACGAGACGGGCTGATCCTCGAGAGCCGGGGCCGCCGGGGTCTCCTGCTTCCGCAGGTCGCGACCGAGTGGGGGTTCGACGCCGAGACGTTTCTGGCCGAAGTCTCGCGCAAGGCGGGGTTGCCGCCCGAAGGCTGGCGGGATCCGGATGCCCGACTCTGGGCGTTCCGCGCGGAGGTGTTTTCGGAATGAAGGGGATCGGTCACCGTCAGAAGAAGGTGGTCGCGCCGCGCCGCCCGCCAGCGGGAAAAGGCGGCGGGAAGCTCAAGGACGGCGGAGCGCCGGGGAATAGAGCAGGAGCGCCGTGGCGACCGCCGCGTTCAAAGAATCCACGGGAGCCCGCATCGGAATCGTGAGCTTGCGGTCGAGATAGCGATACGCGCCGGCCGGCAGGCCCGTGCCTTCCGCGCCGATCACGAGAACGGACCGCGGGTCCAGCGGGGCCTCGAACGCGTTGTCTCCTCCGGCCGACGTCGCGCCGCAGAGCGGGCGCCCCGCGGCTTTCGCGTCCGCGGCGAACGGCTCGAACGAGACGCGTCCCGAGACCGGCAGACGCAGGACGCTGCCGGCGCTCCCGCGGACCGCGCGTGGGTGGAAGAAATCCGCCGTGCCCGGAGCGGCGATGACCCCGGCGCCTCCCGCGGCCTCGACGACGCGAACGATCGCGCCCAGGTTGCCGGGATCCTGCACGCCGAAGGCGAAGACGATCGGCCCCTCCCGCGCGAGGACGTCGGCCACGGGCACGTCGCGTCGGCGCGCGACGGCGAGGAGGTGCTGCGGCGTCCGCGAGTCCGCCAGTCTTTCGAGCACGGCGCGCGAGACCAGGCGTGGATGAGCCGCGGTCAGCGCGGCGAGACGGCCGGGGCGGACGCTCTCATCGTGCAGCACGTGCTCGAGCGCGATGCCTGCAGCGACGGCATCCAGAATCGCCTTTTCGCCTTCGAGCAGAAGGTGCGTGCGCTCCTCGAGGCGTCGGGCGATGTCGCGGATGAACGGGTTCGCGGGAGACGCGATGGCCGCCACGACGGGCATGCTATAACCGCGCGCCATGAAGTGGCTTCGCGCCGAGAAAATGCTCGCCGCCGTGTCCGAACACGGCCCTCCGAGCTCGGCCTGGTCGGCGCTCTGGACCTTCCCCTCGATGATCGGCGCCGCCTTCGTCGTGGCGTGGGGAGCGGAGGCCGCGGAGTTTCTGATCTCTCAGGGCCTGGCTCTCGCGATGCTCGCCCTCATCCAGACGATGCCGGAGTTCGCGGTCGAGGCAGTCATCGCCTGGAAGGCGGGCAAGAACCCCGACATGGTGCATCTGGCGATCGCCAATTTCACCGGGAGCCTGCGTCTCCTGACGGGGTTCGGCTGGCCCATGATCTATGCGGTCGCGGCGTATTTCTCCCGCCGGCGCCGCGGGAAGCCCCTGGGCGCGATCCGGCTCCACGACGATCATGCCGTCGAGGTCCTGGGCCTGCTGCCCCCGCTGGGGTACTTCGTGCTGGTCTGGTGGAAAGGGAACCTGTCTCTCGTGGATGCCGCCGTCCTCACGGTGACGTACGTCGTCTACCTGATCGTGCTCCTTCGGCTTCCGCCCCGGGAAGAGACGGAGGAGGAGGACGAGGAGATCCCGGCGGTGTCCCGGTGGGCCCTCTCGTTCCAAGGCTGGAAGCGCTGGGCGGCCGTCCTGGGTCTCTTCGTCGCCGGCGGCGTGATCATCTTCGTGGTCGCGGAGCCGTTCCTGAACTCGATGCTGGCGGTCGCCGTCAGTCTCGGTATCTCCCAGTTCACCTTCATCCAGTGGGTCGCGCCCTTCATCTCGGAGTTTCCGGAGAAGACCTCGGCGTTCGTCTGGGCCAAACGCATCACGCGCGCGCCGGTCGCCCTCATGAACATGGTGTCCTCGAACATCAACCAGTGGGGAGTCCTCTCGGGCCTGCTCGCCGTCGTGTACTGCTGGAGCCACGGAGACACGTCGCCCCTGCCGTTCGACGAGTTTCAGCGGCTCGAGATCCTGCTGACGATCCTCCAGGCCTTCCTGGGCTGGATCTTCCTCGCCTCGATGAGCCTCGAGTGGTACGAAGCCGCCGGTCTCTTCGTGCTCTGGGTCGTCCAGTTCGCGGTGCCGGGCCTGCGCCACGAAATGATCTGGGTGTACGCGGCCTGGATCGCCTTCGAGGTCCTTCTCGTGGCGATCGGCAAGAAGAAGCTGCTGGCCTTCGCCGCGTTCGGGCGGGCCTGGAGGGGGCACGCATGATGGATCTGCGCCTCTCGCGCCGCATCGCCGCCCTCCAGCCGTCCTCCACGACGGCGGCGGGAAAGAAGGCCAAGGCCCTGGCGGCTTCGGGCGTCGACGTGGTGGACCTGTCGATCGGCGAGCCGGATTTCGCCACGCCCGTGCACGTCGGGAAGGCCGGGATGCAGGCCATCGAGGGCGGCCGGACGAAATACACAGACGTCGCGGGGGAGGCCTCCCTGCGGGACGCGATCGCGGCGAAGTATGCGCGTGAGCAGTCGGCCGAGGTCGCGCGCGACAACGTCATCGTCACGGCCGGCGCCAAGCAGGCCGTCTTCAACGTCTGCATGGCTCTCTTCGACGAGGGCGACGACGTCGCGCTCTTCTCGCCTTACTGGGTCTCGTTTCCCGAGATGGTGCGTCTCACGGGGGCGCGGCCGGTCTTCGTCGAGACGACGCTCGACGACGGCTGGGCGCCGACGGCCGCGGCGCTGGAGCGTCAGGCCGGCGCGGCGGCCGGGCTGCGAGGCGTCATCGTCAACTCACCCAACAATCCGACCGGAGCCGTGACCTCCCCGGACGCGCTCGAACGGATCGTCGACTGGTGCGCGCGCCGCGCCGCCTGGCTGATCTACGACGAAACGTACGACCGCTTCCTCTACGACGGGCGCGCGCACGCGTCGGCCGCAGCGTTGCGCAAGCGCTACGAGCGGATCGTGATCACGGGCGCGGCGTCGAAGACGTTCGCGATGACCGGCTGGCGCCTGGGCTGGGCCGTCGGGCCGCCCGAGCTCATCGCCGCGATGACCTCGTATCAGAGCCATACGACCTCGAACGCTTCGTCCATCTCGCAGGCGGCGGCTCTGGAAGCCCTGACCGGCCTCGAGGCGTCCGCGGCCACCGTGGCCGACATGCTGGGGCACTACGAGACCCGGCGGAAGGCCATGGTCGAGGGTCTCGCGGCGATTCCGGGAATCCGCTGCCCGATGCCGGAGGGCGCCTTCTACGCGTTTGCCGACGTTTCGGCCCTCTACCCGCGCAAGGGAGTCATCGGCTCTGCGGGGTTCTGCGACCGTCTGCTGGCCGAGGCCCACGTGGCCGCGGTGCCGGGCGACGCCTTCGGCGCCGACGACTGCGTGCGTTTCTCGTTCGCGACGAAGAGCGACCGTCTCCGCGAGGGCGTGAAGCGCATCGCCGCCTGGGCGGCGCGCTAGCCGGTCAGTCCCGCAGTCCGGGGCCGACCAAGTGTCCGGTCACGCGGAAAGCGCCACCAGCGGAACATGGCGTGCGGGGTGCGCGGCGCGGAGCGCGCGGAACGCCCCCGGGGCCCGGTGATCGAGGAACTCGAGGTACGAGCCCCAGGTCGCGACGCGGACCGCCGACCGGACGAGGAGCGAGAGGAACTGGACCAGCAGGAGCAATCCGATCGCGAGCGGTGAGGCCGCGGGCATCGTCCACGCGACCGCGATGGCGGCCATCCAGGCGGCGCCGCCGAGGATCAGCCAGAAGAGGTAGAGGACCAGGCCTCGCGTCCAGGATCCGCGAAGCGCCCGACGCGCGAACCCGTAGGCCCGCCAGGCGCCGATCGCCGGGTCGTACCGGCGGGCCGCGCGTGCGAAATCGTAAAGAAGCGAGAGGACTCCCCAGAGCAGGACGCCGACGATCTTCACCGTCCAGCCGAAGAGCTGTGCCGAGGCCGCTCCGGGGGGCGTGGACTCGAAAAGCTTCTCGTCCGCGGCGAAGGCGCCCCCGAGCACTGCCCCGAGCACCACGGCGAGGAGAATCGCGAAAAGGAAGAGGCACTTGAGGTTGTGCCAGAAGTTCCGCCTCGCCGGCTCGAAGAACTGGCCGAAGGTGAAGCGTCCCCGACCGAGGACCGCGACGATCCCGCCCGCGAAGAAAGCCTGGAGGAGGACCGTGAGCAGCACGAAGTAGCGCGAGCCTCCCGCGACGCCGGAGAGGAGGGAAGCTCTCTCGCGCCCGAAGTCGAGGACGTCGCTGGGAGCGAACGTCGGATGGTTGCGGAGGAGGTGATCGCCCGCCAGCGTTCCTCCGAAGTCCTGCTCGAACACCGAGCCGAACGGGATCGCCGCCCCGACGCCGAGGACCACGGTCGTCACGGCCAGGAGCAGGATGAGCTTCCCGTGGCCGAGGGCCCGGAAGCCCGCGCCAAGGCTCTTCATTCGCCCCCCCGGGTCATGCGAGCGCCCAGGAAAGCTGGGACCAGAGGCCGAGGAGCCAGGCGGCGAGGCCGGTGTACTTCGTGGGGGCGGCTTTCGAGAGGACCCGGGCGTCCCCTTTGCCCGAGCTGAGGACCTTCGAATCGTTGAGGTGGTTCCGGTCCCAGGCGTTCCGGCGGTCCGGATCGACGACCGCCCATGCGAGAGGGGATTTGTACCGGATCTCGTAGCGCACCCACTGGGCCGAGGCGGGAATGACCCGATCGAGGATCGTGCCGTCTTCGAAGGCGATCCGGGCCGTCGCGCCGTGGGCCCAGTCGCCCGTGTTTCCGAAGAGCACACGACTCGAGTACGTCTTGGGCTTGTCGGGCTTGGTCTCGGTCTTCGGCTCCGCCGATTTCTCCGGACGCACGACCCGGCCGTCCTCGAGCGTCACGCGTCCTTCGGGCCGGTCGAAGACCCCCTCCTCGTCGGAGACCCGGACGCTGCGTGCGCTGACGACCTGCCAGTCCAACGTGGCGGTTCCTTCGACGAGGTTTCGCCGATAGGTCGAGAGATCGCGCTTCGAGACGCGCTCGAACGTCCGAAAGAAGTCCTCGGTCGAAGGGTGGCGAAACGACCACTCGTCGAAGAACGCCCGCTGCGCGCGGGAAAACGTCGAAGCCCCCAGGTCGTTCTTGAGCTGGGCCATGAAGAGCCCGACCTTCATGTAGGAGTTGACGGCGTAGGACTGGCCGGAGGCATAGCACCACGCGCAACCGCGGACGATCGGGTCGAGATTGGGAAGTCTGGCGTAGAGGGCGTGGCGATACGACATGGAGTCGACCCCGATCCCGCCCGGCAGCTGGATGATGTCGCGGCCGCCGTAGGCGAGGGTCATCGCGCGGGCCTCCGAATCGTCGTTCAGGCCCTCGTCCAGCCAGGACTCCTCGAACTCGTTGGAGCCCACCATGCCGTACCACCACTCGTGGCCGATTTCGTGGATGGTCACGACTTCGATGCCGCGGACTTTCTCGAACGGCCACCGGGTCATGAACGCGTTGGCCAGATCGCCCGTGACGAAGGTGGGGTATTCCATTCCCCCGGAGCCCACGCCGTCGTCGGGCGGATCCACGATCGTGAGCGTCTCGTAGGGATACGCGCCGAACCAGAGACCGTAATAGGACAGCGCCTCCCTGGCGGATCGGATGTAGCGATCCCGTCCCCCGGTGTGGTCCGGCTGAAGGAGCAGGCGCAGGGCCACGGGCTTCAACGCGATCTGCGCCTCGCTCATGCCGAGCTCTTTGGCGGCGAGCGCGGACCAGCCCGCCGGCACGTCGCGGGCCGGGTCGAACGGGAACTCGACCACGAGAAACCGGGGATCCGCCGTCCAGGCGAAGTCGTGGACGTTCGCCTGCACGTAGCGATAACTGGTCTTGTCGCCGGTCTTCGTCTCGGCGACGCGCTTGCCGGTCGCGCCGACGCGGAACTGCGACGGCACCGTCATGGTCACGTCGAACTTGCCGTAGTCGGCGTAGAACTCGGATTCCGCGTGGAACGCGTGGCAGTTCCAGCCGCCCGCTTTTCGTCCGCGCATCCCCGCCGCCTCGTAGACGCCGATCTTCGGATACCACTGTCCGACGAGGAAGTAGTCGCGGACGAATCCGGTGCGCGCAAAGATTTTGGGGAGCTTGGCGTCGAAGGCGATCTCGAGCGTGATCTCGCCGTGGGGAGGCACGGGCGAGGGCAGGGGGACCGACAGGACCGTCTGGTCCTCCGGATCGTTGGCGTCGGGCTGGATGAATCGGGCGGATGGTCGGAGCTCCGCGCCGCCGGTGCGGATCGAGGACACGTCGATCCATCCCCAATCCTCGGGCTTGTTCCCCTTCTTGTCGCTGCGGAACTGGCCTCCGGACTCTCGCATGAACGTCGAGTGCGGGTTCTTGAAGGCATTCAGGTACATGTGAAAGCGGAGCTCGCCGACCGTATCCGAGGAGGGGTTGCGCCAGGTCAGCTGCTCGCGCCCTTTCAGCGTCTTGGCTTCGGGATCGAGTGACACCTCGATCCGGTACTCGACGACGGGGGGCGAAACCGGCGCGGCCGCGAAAGCCGCGACGGGGAGCGCCGCGAAGACGCCGACAGCGAGCGCGGCGAAACGCAGGCCGCCAGAATTCCGAAGATTCGCCATGAATTCGGCGAATGCTGTCGTGCCCGGCCTCGCCGAGTCAATACAATTCCCCTGCAATGCAATCGCGGACGGCTCTGCTGACCGGCGGAACGGGATTCGTCGGCGGGCACGTCGCCCGCGCCCTCGCGGAGCATGGATGGAGGGTCCGGCTGCTCGCCCGCGATCCCGGACGCGCCGCGGGACCGTTGCTCGCGGGCCTCGAGCCGGAGATCGTCCCCGGCCGGCTCGAGGACGAGGCGAGCCTCGAAGCCGCGCTCGCGGGCGTGAGCGCGATCGTGCACGTCGCGGGGCTGACGAAGGCCCGCACCTTCGACCAGTATCGCGACGTCAATGCCCGCGGCACCGAGCGTCTGGTCGCAGCGGGACGACGGTCGGCGCCGGACGCGCACTTCCTGTTGATCTCCAGCCAGGCGGCCGCGGGACCGGCGCGCGAGGGACGGCCGGTTCGCGACGATGATCCCGCGCGTCCGATCTCCTGGTACGGCCGATCCAAACGGGAAGGCGAGGAAGTTCTGGCGCGATCGTGGCAGGGACCCTGGACGGTGCTGCGTCCCTCCGTCGTTTACGGTCCGGGCGACACCGGACTGTTTCAGTACTTCAAGATGGCCGCCTCCGGCTGGATCCCGGTTCCCGCGGCGTCGACTCGGATCCAGCTCGTCGGCGCTGGCCGGGCGGCCCTCGCGGTCGTGCGGGCCCTCGGTCGGGCCGACCTCTTCGGGCGGACCCGATTCTTATCCGACCCCGAGCCCGTCACGCTGCGTCAGCTGGCCGAAACCGTATCGGGGCACTCTGGCCGCCGGGGCCGCCTGATCCCCGTCCCGGACAGCCTGGTCCGTGTCCTGGGAGCCGCGGAGACCGCCCTCGAGACGGTGACCCGACGCTCCCAGCCGTTCAATGCGGACAAGGCCCGGGAGATCCTGGCAGGGGACTGGCTTTGCGACGGAAGCCCTCTGGCGCAAGCCCTGGACCTGCCAGAGCCCGTTCCCATGGCCGAGGGGATCCGGGCTGCCTGGGCCTGGTATCGCGGGGCAGGCTGGCTTCCGGGGGTCTAAAGGCCCAAGGGAGGCCCGGGGGGTCCAATGGCCCTCGGGGCGCAAATTTGTAAAATTTGCTAAGATCCGGCCGTCGATTCGGCTTACATTCAGCAGTCAGGGGGAGCGATGAGCAAGGTCGCCCGCGCGGCCAGACCGGAGACGGTGGGGGTCGCGCCGTTCTTCGAAAAATGTTTCCGGTACGAGGACGCCACGCGCGTCCGCCAGACCGGCTATTACTCGTTCTTCCGCGTCATCGAGTCCGCACAGGACCCGGAGGTCGTCCACGACGGCCGGCGCCTGGTGATGATGGGCTCGAACAACTACCTCGGCCTGACGAACGATCCCCGGGTCAAGGAAGCCGCCATCGAGGCGATCCGGAAATACGGATCGGGCTGCGCCGGGAGCAGGTTTTTGAACGGGACGCTGGACCTCCACGTCCGGCTCGAAGAGCGCCTGGCCGAGTTCATGCGCCAGGAGGCGGCCGTCACATTCTCGACGGGCTTTCAGGTCAACCTCGGCGCCATCGCGTGCCTGGTCTCCAAGGGCGACACCGTGTATCTCGACAAGCAGGACCACGCCTGCATCATCGACGGCGCGCGCCTCTCCTTCGGCGACGTCAAGAAGTTCAAGCACAACGACCCGGCGGATCTTCGCCGCCAGATGCGGAACGACAGCGAAGCCAAGGGGCGCCTCGTCGTCATCGACGGCGTCTTCTCGATGGAAGGGGACATCGCGCCGCTTCCCGAGATCGTGGCCGTCGCCCGGGAGTTCGCCGCCGGGGTGATGGTCGACGATGCCCACGGGATCGGCGTCCTCGGCAAGACGGGCCGCGGCACCGCCGAGCACTTCGGGCTCGAGCACGACGTCGACCTCATCATGGGCACGTTCTCGAAGTCGATGGCCTCGGTGGGCGGTTTCATTGCCGGCGACGCCACCGTCATCGATTACATCAAGCACCGCGCTCGCACTCTCATCTTCTCGGCCGCGCCACCTCCGGCGTCGGCCGCCGCCGCCCTCGCCACCCTGGAGATCATGGACACGGAGCCCGAGCGCCGCGAGCTTCTGTGGGAGAACACGCGGTTCTTCGCGGAAGGGCTCCGGACGCTCGGCTTCAACACCGGCGAATCGAGCACTCCCGTCGTCCCGATCGTCGTGGGCGAGGACCTCACCGCGCTCCGGATGGTCCACCGGCTGCAGGAAGAAGGCGTCTTCGTCAACTGCGTGCTCTCGCCCGCGACGCCTCCGGGCCGCGCCCTGATCCGCACCTCGCTCATGGCCACGCATTCGCAGGCGCAGCTCTCGCGCGCTCTGGATGCGTTCGAGAAAGTCGGCCGGGAAGTCGGCCTGCTCGGGGCGACCGCGACTTCCGGCCGCGCCTGAGCCGCCGCCGCACCGAGCCTTGAGCGCTCCGGCTTCCGTCGTCATCGAGCGCATCGGCCGCTCACGCCGGGAGCTCTCGCGTTTCTTCGACGTCGCCGACGCGCTCTACGCCTCCGACCCCCTCTTCGTCGCGCCGATCCGATCGGACGTGGCGAAGGTCTTCCAGGGCGAGAATCCGTTCTTCCGGCACGGGGAGATGCAACTGTTCATCGCGCGGCGGGGCGGCCGCGACGTCGGCCGCGTCGCGGCGATCCTGGACCGCAACCACAACGAGTTCCACGGCGAGAAGACGGCGTTCTTCGGATTCTTCGAGTCCGAGAACAATCCGGAGGTCGCGGGCAAGCTGCTCGAGGCGGCCGCGCTCTGGGGCCGCGAACGCAAGATGACGATCCTCCGCGGACCGACCAATCCGACGCTCAACGACGAGGCCGGTCTGCTCGTCGACGGCTTCGATTCGCCGCCCGTCATGATGATGACGTACAACCCGCCGCACTATGCGGCCCTGATCGAGGGGCAGGGGTTTTCCAAGGTCAAGGACCTCCTGGCCTTCTGGTTCCCGCTGGAGGAGAAGCCGCTCGAGCGGCTGACGCGCGTCGCCGAGCGCTTCCGCCGGCGCTCGCCCGAGATCCAGGTCCGCAACGTCACCCGGGGAAGCCTCACGCGCGATCTCGGCAGGATCCGCGAGGTCTACAACGAGGCCTGGGAGAAGAACTGGGGCTTCGTGCCGATGACCGGCGAGGAGATGGACTTCATGGCGGCGCGCCTCAAGCCCCTCCTCGTTCCGGAGCTCCTCTGGATCGGGGAGGCGCCCCGGCCCGACGGCAGCCTCGAGCCGATGGCGTTCATGCTCATGCTCCCGGACTACAACGTCGCGATCGCGCCGACGCGGGGGCGCCTTCTGCCGTTCGGCTGGCTCCGATTCCTTCTCGCGCGCTCCCGCGTGCGCACGGTCCGCGTCGTCACGCTGGGAGTCAAGAAGCCGTGGAGGCAGTCGGGGATCCAGTCCATCATGATGGCCGACTCGCTCCGCTTCCTCCTCAGGAAGGGGTACACCGGCGCCGAGGTGTCCTGGCTGCTCGAGGACAACGAGCTCGTGATCGGGGCCGTCCGCCTCTGGGGCGGCAGGCTCTACAAGACCTACCGGATCTACGACAAGGCGCTGTAGGGCCGCCTGGAGCCTCGCCGGGCCAGGGGAGAGCCCTCGCGCATGGCCCAGTCGTAGAGCCGATCCCCGAGCGGGACGACGATGAACGCGAGCGTCGTCCCCGCGATCAGATCGATCACGTAATGGAAACGACAGTAGACGGTGGCGACGATCAGTAACGACGCGATCGGGAGCAGCCACCAGAAAACGTCCCGGGCTCGCTTCCACATCACGATCAGGACCGCCATGGAGATCATGGTGTGCCCGGAGGGGAAGACGTCGAGCTTGGTCTTCTCGAGGTGGTTGATCGTGTCGTTGATGACCCGCGAGATCGGAGACACCGTCAGAGACTTCGTGTAGAGGTCGGCCTGGGCGAAACGCGGCCCGAGCGCCGGGATCGTGAAGTAGCCGGCGTAGGACACGTAGTAAATCATCATCAGCGTAAAGACGAATCGGCGCGCCGTCGCACGGTCCCGGAACCAGAGGATCAATCCGGGGATCAGGGCGATGAAGTAGTACGTTGCGTAGAAGGTGTAGAGCAGGTCGTTGAGCCACGGCCGCGAGAACTGCTCCATCCAGACGGTGACGTCGACGCCGAAGATCGCCCGATCGGCGTTGATGAGCAGATCGTCGCGGGCTCCGCCGCGCGTCGCGGTGATCAAAGGCGAAAGCGTGTTGAAGACGATCGGCACGAAGGCCGCCGGATAGAAGTCGAGCAGAAGCGAGACGGGCGCCGGCAGCCGGTCCTGGCGGCGCGAAAGGTAGACCATCGGGAACAGCGCCAGGGAGAGGGCCCCGTAGGCGAGGAGCATTCCGCGCGGGTCCTCGAGGTTCTTCCAGAAGATGACGGTGAGGACCGTGAGGAGGAGGAGCGCGACGAAGTGGATGGCCTCGGTCGGGCGTATGCGCACGCGCCTTTATAACCGACGCGGGACGGCTGCGGTAGACTCGAAGCCGCGATGCGAGCGCGCGTCCGGCTTGCGGCCACGGCGTTCCTGGCGGCCGCGCTGTTTTCGGGCGAGAAGGCGTCGCCGCCTCCCGTCACGGCCGAAGAGCCGGTACCGCGAGTCACCTCGGGCGCCGCGCCCCTCGTCGCCGCAGGGGCGGCGCCACTGGTCGTCGTCGGCCGGATCGAGACTCCGATCCACCCCGCGTCCGCGGGGTACCTGAAGACGCTCCTCGATCAGGCGAACGCCGACGGCGCGGCGCTGGTCGTCCTGACGCTGTCCACTCCGGGCGGGCTGCTCGCATCGACACGGGAGATGAGCTCGGCGATCCTGGCTTCGAAGACCCCGGTCGCGACCTACGTGTCGCCCGCCGGAGCCTCGGCCGCCTCGGCCGGCTTTTTTCTCCTCTTGTCGGGAGACGTCGCCGCGATGGCTCCCGGCACCAATACGGGAGCGGCGCACCCCGTGGGGGGCGAAGGACAGGACCTTCCGAAGAAGCTGAACGAGAAGGCGGAGCAGGACGCGCGCGCGTTCGTCCGGACCCTGGCCCGCGAGCGCGGGCGTAACGTGGCCAAGGCCGAAGCCGCCGTCGAGGACAGCCTCTCGTACACGGAAACGGAGGCGAAGGAGTCGGGCCTCGTCGAGATCATCGCGCGCGACATCCCGGAGCTGCTCTCGCAGATCGACGGCCGCACCGTGCGCCGCGTCGGGGGCGGCGAGACGAAGCTCTCGCTCGCGGGGTACCGGCTGGAGGAGAGGCCGATGAGCTCCGTCGAGAAGATCCTCGGGGTCGTCTCCCACCCCAACGTGGCGTACGTCCTCTTCCTGCTGGGTCTCGTGGGCCTCTACTTCGAGCTGTCGACTCCCGGCGCGATCCTGCCCGGGGTCGTCGGGGGGATCTCGCTGCTTCTCGCGCTCTATGCCTTCTCGGTCCTGCCCGTCAATCTCGCGGGTCTCGGGCTGATCCTCTTCGCCATCCTCCTCTTCGTCGCCGAGATCAAGGTCGTCAGCCACGGCCTCCTCTCGCTCGGAGGAGCCATTGCCCTCGTGGCGGGCTCGCTCCTCCTGTTTTCGGGCAAGGGAGACACTGCCGGGTATCGTGTCGATCTGGGCATCATCGTGCCGGGGCTCGCCGTCACGCTCGGGGTCGTGGGTCTGCTGACGTGGAAGACGCTCCAGCTCCGCCTCGCGCCGCCGCGCACGGGCCTCGAGGCCATGGTCGGCGAAGCCGGGCGCGTGGTGGACGGCTTCGGTCCGTCGGGAACGGCCGGCCGGATCCACGTGGCCGGCGAGTACTGGGACGCCGCGGGGCCGCCCGGTCTCGAGCCCGGCGAGACGGTCCGCATCGCGCGCATCGAGGGAACCCGGCTGTTCGTAGAAAGGAGACAGGGATGACGAGCCTCTTCTCGCTCCCGGGATTGGCGGTCGCGGGATTCATCCTGCTGCTCTTCGTCTTCAAGTGGATCAACGTGCTGAACGAGTACGAACGGGGCGTGACCTTCTGGCTCGGACGTCTCGGGAAGCGGCCCAAGGGCCCCGGGCTCGTGTTGATCTTCTGGCCGTTCGAGCGGATGGTCCGCATGTCGCTCCGCACGGTCGTCCACGACGTGCCCCCTCAGGACATCATCACGAAAGACAACGTCTCGGTGAAGGTCAACGCCGTCGTCTACTTCCGCGTCGTGGAGCCCGAGAAGGCCGTCGTGCAGGTGGAGAACTACCTCTACGCGACTTCGCAGCTCGCGCAGACCACGCTGCGCAGCGTCCTCGGTCAGGCGCTGCTCGACGAGCTCCTCTCGGAGAGGGAGAAGCTGAACCTGGACCTCCAGAAGGTCATCGACGAGCACACGACCCCGTGGGGCATCAAAGTGTCCCTGGTCGAGGTCAAGCAGGTGGACCTGCCGCCCGAGATGCAGCGCGCGATGGCGCGACAGGCCGAAGCCGAACGGGAAAAGCGCGCCAAGATCATCCACGCGCAGGGCGAGCTCCAAGCCGCGACGGCGCTCTCGGAGGCGGCCGTGATCATCGACCGCCAGCCGGCGACGCTCCAGCTCCGGTATCTCCAGACGCTGACCGAGATCGCCAACGAGAAGAACTCGACGATCATCTTTCCGCTGCCGATCGATCTGATCAAAATGTTCCTGAAGCAGGCGTAGAGACGATCTTCCCTGGCGCGCGGGCGCAGGCTAAACTCGCGACGTGACCGATACGCCTCGCACGCACTACCAGATCACGTTCACCGCCCGCCAGGCCGTCGGCGGATTTCTCGGCCTTCTCCTCTCCCTGGCGCTGGCGTACTACCTCGGCCTGGTGTCGGGTCTTTCGGGCCGGAGCGCAGCGCCCGAAGCCGCGGACGCCGGGAAGACTCCTTCCGAAAAGATCGCCGCGGCCGATGCGACCGAAAATGCCTCAGAGGCCGTGCCGCCCATCGAGACGGCCGTGCCGACGGCCGCCGTGCCTTCCGGCTCGCTGGGGTCGCGAACGACGCTCGCGGGCGGCGCGCCGGCCACGCCGATCTCGGCCGAGCCGACGCCTCCGGCAACCCTCCAGACGTTTCAGGACGGATCCTCGGACCAGGCCGAGGGGGAGAGCTCGCCGATCGCGGAGGCTTCCGGCGGGTCGGGACCCGCGGGGAACGTGGCGAAGCCTCCGGCCGCGGGCGCGCCGGCGGCGGGAGGAAAATTCTGGGTCCAGGTCGCGTCGCTGTCCTCGCGTGAGGAGGCGGGCACGCTCTCCACGCGCCTGACGCGCCATGGCTTCCGTTCGCAGATCCTGACGGCGACCGGTCCGAAGGGCAAGGGCAAGGTGTACCGGGTGCGCGTGGGCCCCTATCGGTCGGAGGACGACGCCGAAAGAGCGGCCACGAAGCTCGCCCGCCAGGAGAGCGTCAAGTCTCCCTGGGTCGTGCCGGACGGAATGTGAGCTCGACGCTGCCGGTGCGCGCGCCCGAGTGGATTCGCGAGCGCAAGCTGCGCCTCGCCGATCTCCACGAGGTCAAGTCCGTGATGCGTGCGAACGGGCTCCACACGGTCTGCGAAGAGGCGCGCTGCCCGAACCGCGGCGAGTGTTTCGCCCGCGGCACCGCCACCTTCCTCCTGCTCGGCGACGTCTGCACGCGGGCCTGCGGGTTCTGCGACATCGCCAACGGCAAGCCGCTCCCGGTCGACCCGCTGGAGCCCGTCCGCGTGCGCGCGGCCGTGCAGCGGATGGCCCTGCAGTTCGTCGTCCTGACGTCGGTCGACCGCGACGATCTCCCCGACGGGGGCGCCGCCCATTTCGCCGAAACGATCCGCGCGGTCCGCGCGATCGACCCGCCGCCCGGTGTCGAAGTCCTGACACCCGATTTCCGCGGCCGGCGCGCGTCGGTCGAAACCGTCGTCGCGGCGAAGCCCGAGGTCTTCAACCACAACGTCGAAACCGTGCCGAGGCTGTACCGCGACGTGCGCCGGGGCGCCAGCCTCGAGCGCTCGCTGACGCTGCTGTCGACCGTGAAGGATCTCGACCCGGCGATGACTACGAAGTCGGGCTTCATGCTCGGACTCGGGGAGCAGCCGGACGAGGTCTCGGAGCTCCTCCGACGTCTTCGCGGGGCCCGCGTCGATATCGTGACGATCGGCCAGTACCTGCGGCCGTCCCGCGAGAATCTTCCGGTCGTCGAGTACGTGCGCCCCGAGGTGTTCGAAAGGCTGCGCGAGGACGGCGAAGCCATGGGCTTCCGCCACGTGTTCGCGGGCCCCTTCGTGCGCTCCTCGTACCGCGCGGAGGAGGCGCTGGCGGCTTCCACGGGCTCGGAGTCGCGCGCTCCGCGGCCGGCGTGACGCTCGCCGCCGGCGCGCTCTCCGGACTTCTCTTCGCGCTCGCGTTTCCGCCCTTCGGCGCGACGGTTCTGCTCCCGCTGGCCCTGGTGCCCTGGCTCGTCGCGCTCGCCCTCGAGAAGAGCCGGACGCGGGCGCTGCTCTCCGGCGCGGTTTTCGGCCTCGTCTACTGGTGTCTCTCCATCCGGTGGATCACCTTCGTCGTCACGCAGTATGGCGGCCAGGGCGGCGTCATGGGGATGGTCTGTCTCGGGATTCTCGCCGCGATCCTCGCGGAGTGGCCGGCGCTCGCGGCCTGGGGAACAGTCGCGGCGGCACCGCGCGGGAGCGCCGCGCGCCTCGTCGTCTTTCCGGTGCTCTGGGCGGCGACGGAGCACGCCCGGTCCTTCGTGTACAAGGGCTTTCCGTGGAACCTGACGGGCCACGCACTCTTCCGGGAGCCCGTGTGGCTGCAGTCGGCATCCATCTGGGGTGTCTACGGGCTCGGCCTGGCCGTGGCCGCGGTCGCGGCGCTGCTCGCCCGGGCCATCGCCGTGCGGCGTCTCCGGCCGGCCCTGGCCGCGGCGCTGGTCGTCGCGGTTCTCGGCATTTTCGGGGCGATCCGCCTGTCGCGTCCTGTGCCGGTGGAAGGCGAAGCGCTCTCGGTGGCGCTGCTGCAGCCCAACATCACCGAACAGATGCGCTCGACGCCCGGCGGACGCTCCCGGGTCTATGCCGAGCTGATCGCACAGGCTCGCGCGGCGGCGGAGACCGGGCCGGACCTCATCGCGATCCCCGAGTCGTCGCTCCCCGCGATGTGGCAGGGCAGCGAACGGATCCGCCGGGACCTCTCCTCGATCGCGGCGCTCGGACCGCTCGTCCTCTTCAACGATCTGGATGAAGAGGCCGACGACCGGTACTACAACGCGGCGCGACTGCTCGCGCGTGACGGCCTGGCGGGGCCGCCGTACCACAAGGTCCACCTCGTTCCGTTCGGCGAGTACGTCCCCCTGCCGAAGCTCTTCTTCTTCGCGCGGCGCGTGTCGACGGCCATCGGAGAATTTACGCCGGCGCCCGAGCCGACGCTGGTCCGGTCGGGGCCGCTCGTCCTCGGGATCGGCATCTGCTACGAGATCATCTATCCGGGGCTCGTCCGTCGAGAAGTCGGCGACGGCGCCAATGTGCTCGCGACTCTCACGAACGACTCCTGGTACGGCCGCGCCGGAGCGCAGGAGCAGCATTTCGCGGGAGCGGCCCTGCGCTCGGTCGAGAACGACCGCTATCTCATCCGTGCGGCGATCACCGGGATCTCCGGCATCGTGGACCCCCGCGGAAGGATCCTCGCGGAGTCGCGGCCCGACGAGAAGACGACGGTGACCGGAACGGTGCGCCGCGTGTCCGCGAAGACGGCCTGGACCCGGTGGGGCTTCTGGATCCCGCGGGCCGTGACGCTCGCCGGACTGGCCGTGCTAATCTCTGGCCTCGTGCGCCTCGCGAAGGGGCGCCCCCGACGCATGCATCGCAGGCCGCGGGCCACTCTGTGAACCGGAGCCGATGACCGAACGCGACGATCTCCTCACGTCCCTGACGACCGCCTCGGAGCGCCTCGCCGCGCTTCGGGGCTATCTTTGATCAGGACGCCGCGCGGAGCGCGCTCGCGGGACTGAGGGAGAAGGCGGCGGCGCCGGATTTCTGGTCGAAGCCGGAGGAAGCCCAGGACATCCTCCGCCAGACCCGGGGCTACGAGAAGAGAATCGAGACGGTCCAGCGCCTGGACGACCTCCGCGGAGAGCTCGAAGCCCTTTCCGAGCTCCTGCGCGAGGGAGAGCCGGCCGAGGGCGAGGCTCGCGATTCCC
>Ga0157375_10001656_pt1 | contig 19153 bp, 16 predicted proteins | sample M35metaG_FD_115311 | JGI IMG/M metagenome (GOLD analysis project Ga0157375, IMG submission 115311) | Miscanthus rhizosphere microbial communities from Kellogg Biological Station, Michigan, USA - M3-5 metaG | ecosystem: Host-associated > Plants > Roots > Rhizosphere > Soil | place: USA: Michigan... | reverse complement strand
TCGAGGATCTTGTGCTTGCCGGTATAGAACGGATGGGACTGGCTGGAAATTTCGACCTTGATGACCGGATATTCCTTGCCGTCTTCCCACTTGATCGTCTCCTTGCTGGTCATCGTCGACCGCGTCAGGAACGAAAAATTCGAGGAGACATCCTGGAACACCACGTTCTTGTATTTGGGATGGATGTCGGCTTTCATGGCGCAACTCCGCAAAGCGTTGAGAAAAGAGGCTAATATTAGCGTTTTCCGACCCCATCCTGCAAGTCATCGGGTGATTCTCAGGCTTCCACGGGTGGCCCAGCGTTCAGTGCCGGTGGTCAAACTACGCCCTGTGATGCGTATCTACTGCCTTCTCGCACTGCTCCTGCTTGCCGCAACGAGCGCATCTGCCCAAAACCTCGAGCTAAGCGCGGCCCAGCGTCAGTGGGTCGCGGCGCACAAGCTCGTGCGCGTGGCCCCCAACCCGGACCTAGCCCCGCTCGACGGCATCGACAGCGACGGCCGCCAGCACGGCCTGACCGCGGATTACCTGAAGCTGATCGCGGCCCGCACCGGGCTCGAATTCCGCGTCGTCCGCATGGCGGCTCGCGATCAGGCCACGCGAGCGCTGAATGAGCACCGCATCGACATCGTGCCGGGAGTGGTCGCCAATGTCGACGACCAAAGCGTTCTGTACACGTCCTCGTACCTCCGCCTGCCGGCGGCGATTTATACGCGTTCCGGCGAACTCGGGTTCGCGACGCTTGCCCAACTCGGCGGCCACGTCGTCGCAGCCGTCGAGCCTTGGCCTGCCATCGTCTCGGGCAAGGTCGCTTCGATCAAGATGCACGCGGCAGCGGATACGAAGACGGCCATGCGCCTGCTGCTCGCGCACGATGCCGACGCCTATGTCGGCGATACCTTCACGGCCGCAGACGCGATCGCGCGATTGAAGCTCGACAAGGACATCGTGCTGTCCGGGCAGACTGACGTCGAAGCCGTCTTCACGCTCGCCGTTCGCAGCGACTGGCCGCAGCTGCGCTCCATCCTCGATGCGGCCATCAACAGTCTCAACGCCGAAGATGACAAGACCTTGCGCGAGCGCTGGCTCAAGAGCGCATCCTTGCCGACAACCGCGCTCGGCGGCAACGCCGAAGCGCAAGCGCTGCCGCCTTCGCATGCCAAGGCGATCGCAGCGGCCCTGCAGGCGGCCGGGAAGTCGCCGGTCCCGGCCGAGACACGCAAGCAGGCCGAGGATCTGCTGAATGCGGCGCAGGTCGACGAGCAGAGTGCGGATGAGCTCGCTGCGCAATGGCGCGCATTGAGCCGGATAGCTGCGACCGCCGACGCCGAGGCGCAGAAGATCGAGGACCGCGTCAGCGAAAGCGATGCGAATGCGATGCTGGCGTGGCGCGCGTCGCTGCCGGAGCGCGCCACGGTCGCCGACCTCGAGGACTTGCTCTCGGCGTCCCGCGACAATCTGCTCATGGCGCGCGGACGCGTGTCCTCGCTCGAGACCGAAATTGCCCGGCAAGCGTCGCGACCTTTCCAGCTGCGCAGCGAACTGACTGCCGCGCGGTCCGCGTTCGAACAGGCACGCACTGCGCCGCCGGCGTCCGGCGATCCGCACGTGATCGAGGCTCAGGACCTGCGCAACCTGGCGGCGACGCGCGTGGCCGCGGTCCGCATCGCGCTGCTGCAACTCGAGAACAGCAGCTACGAACCGCGCCTGCGACTGCTCAATGCGCAGCTGCGCGAGCGCCAGCGCGAAAGCACTGAGCTCACCCAGCGCGAAACCGTGCTCGAAAACCTGGTTCTCGACCGCAGCAAGGCCCGCGTCGCCGAACTGCGCGAGCGCGTCGCACACGAACGCGACGAAGCGCTCGCGCAATTCCGCATGCTCGACGAGGCGGCCACCGAGAACATGACCGTCGTCGACCGGCTCGACGATGGCATGCACACCTTCACCGACCTGCGCTTGCAGAAGCAGCAATGGGAAGACTGGCAGAAACAAACCGCGCAGGCGTTGAAGAACACCGAGGAACGCATCCACATCGGCGGCGTGAGCGAGGCGGTCGGCTTGATCCTGCTCGCCGAGAAGAGCCGTCTCAAGCCGCTGCCGCTCTTGCGGCGCTCACTCGCGAAACTGCAGACCGAACTTGCGCAGACGCGGATCGGCCTGATCGAAGTTCGCGAGCACGTCGATGAGCTCGGCGATCTCGGCGAAGCCGTGAGCCAGGCACTGACGCGCCTGCCGGAACCGCCGCCGGAACGGCGCAACGACCTGCGCACCACGATGTACCGTCTGCTCGCCACGCGCGCCGAGATCCTGCCGCGCCTGCTGCTGCTGCAGACGCGGCTTGCGGCTACGCAAGGCGACGCCGAGCAGGCATTGCGCGACCTGGTCGAGACTACCGAAAAACTCGGCGCCATCCTCGATTCCCGGCTGCTATGGACGCCGAGCCACAAACCCGTCGACGGCGCCTGGCTCGCACGCATAGGCAACGATGCGGCGACGTTCTTCAATCCACGGCGCTGGATGCGTGTGCTCTCCAATCTGGCCACGGTCGTTCGCGACGCGCCGCTACAGGCCCTCGGAGCCGCGTCCGTACTGGCGCTGTTGTTCGTCGTGCGCCGCCGCGTGCCGATGCAGCTCGAACGCATCGCAGCGCCGATGCGGCGAATTCGCAGCGACGGCTATCGTCTGACCAGCCAGGCCCTTTTCTGGACCGCATTCGGCGCACTGACGTTTCCCGCACTCATCTGGCTCGTGAGCTACGCCTGCCGCCAGGCTCCCCCCGGCGCTGGCCGCCTCACCGAAGAAGTCGGTTACGCGCTGTCTTTTGCGATCGCTCCGGCGTTCGCGCTCGGTTTTCTGCGCGTACTGACGATCGACAACGGGCTCGCCCACGCGCACTTTCGCTGGCCGCGGCCGCGCCGTGAAGCGCTGCGCAATGCAACCGTGTGGCTGGCTGCGATCGTGCTGCCCGTGCAATTTGTCCTGACCCTGCTGGTGTCGCGCGGCGACGCCTCGCCGATCGACACGCTCGGCCGCCTGCTGCTTGCGCTGGCGCTGGTTGGCGCGGGCGCCGTTGCCTGGCAAGTGTTCGCGCCCGGACGCGCGTGGACCGTGCGCGGCACGACCCTGGTCGAGCCGGTGCGACTGCGCCAGTTCACGCGCCTGCTGCTCGTAGCCAATGGCGTGATCCTGGCTGCGCTCGTGCTGCGCGGCTATTTCGTCACCGGCATGACATTGAGCGAGCGCGACCTCGCCTCGCTCGGCGCGCTGCTCGCAATAGCAACCGCCTACGGTCTGGCCGTGCGCTGGCTCGTACTCGGCGAGCGCCGGCTCGCCCTCCAGCGCATGCAGACGCGCAAGGCTGCCGACGAGCAGCGTGAAGACGTGCAAGGCGAAGCGTTGCCCGAGGCCGAGCCCGAGGAGATCACGCTGGGCAGCGTCAGCGAACAGACACGCAACATCCTGCGGGCGCTGACCGCGATTGCCGCGATCGCGACCATGCTCGGGATATGGTCCGACGTCCTGCCGGCGATCAAGCTGCTGGACACGATTCCGGTGTGGGGCAAGGAAGTGACGCTGCTCGGCGTCATGGAAGCGATCGCCGCGCTCGCGCTGACCTGGATCGCGACACGCAACCTGCCGGGACTGATCGAAGTCGGCTTGCTGCGCCACATTCACATCGATGCGGCGACACGCTACGCCGTCACCAGCCTCACGCGCTACATCATCGTGTTCGCCGGCACGATTGCCGGCCTGTCGCTGCTCGGCATGCAATGGAGCAGCCTGCAGTGGCTTGCCGCGGGCTTCTCCGTCGGCCTCGGTTTCGGCCTGCAGGAAATCTTCGCCAATTTCATCTCCGGACTGATGGTGCTGTTCGAACGGCCGATCCGCGTCGGCGACGTCATCACGATCGGCACTGTCGAAGGCACCGTCACGCGCATCCGCACGCGCGCGACGACGATCGTCGACTGGGATAACCGCGAAGTCATCGTGCCGAACAAAAGCTTCATTACCGACCGCCTGGTCAACTGGACGCTCAGCGATTCGGTAACGCGCATCGTCATCAAGGTCGGCATCGCCTACCGCAACGATCCGCGTCAGGCGCAGCAACTGCTGCTCGACATTGCCAGGACGCATCCGCTGGTGCTGCGCGAGCCGGAACCCATGTGCTGGATGACCGGTTTCGGCGACAGCTCGCAGGATTTCGAACTGCGTGCTTTCGTCGCCGAAATCGGTCAGCGCAACCCGGTGCGCACCGAACTGCAGATGCGCATCGCCGAAGTATTTCACCAGCACGACATCGAGATTGCATTTCCGCAGATGGACCTGTGGGTACGCAGCGCCTCACAGACCGCGGAGCCGTCATCGGGCGGAATCGGCACGCCAAGAGAAAGGAATCTGGACGCGGATTGACGCGGATCAGAGCACGACGGAGTGCGCGTCAACGCACCGCGCATCAGCTTACGTTCCGCCGCCTGACCGCGCAATTGGTCTCTGCTTCAAAAATCCGCGTCGATCCGCGTCAATCCGCGCCAGAAACACTCTTGCTGTTTGCGAACGTCCGCGATCAAGGCGAACCGAGCGCAGCCGCGACGAGGGCCTCGAACCGCGCCTGATCTACTTCGAGGACGATGCGAGCGTTGGCCGCAGTGCCGAGGCGGTCTTCCCAGTCGACGACGGTCGCGCCGCGGGTCAGCGTGCCGTCGACTTCGATCGCGACATGGTGCTCTTCCGCGCGCAGGACGATTTCCGGCTGCAGCGCCACCGCCATCGCCAGCGCATCGGCCACGAGCAGGCGCGGGCGTCCGCGACTGCGCGTCCAATCGCGCGTCTTGCGCGAAATCGCGGCGAAGAAACGCGCGCGCGGATCGTCGGCGTCGAGCCAGCGCTGCAGGCAGTCGAACTCGATGCCATGACGCATCGTCGCCTCCCAGTCGACCAGCGTGAATCGCGGCCACGACGAGAACACGACGTGCGCGGCTTCCGGGTCGAAGCCGATATTGAATTCGGCCGGCACGCGCCGCGTATTGCCGCGTCCGCTCACGGCACCACCCATGATGACGAGCTTGGCAACGCGCTGCGGCAACGTCGGGTCTATCTGCAGTGCCAGTGCCAGATTCGTCAGCGGCGCCATCGCCACGACAGCGAGATTGCCCGCATGCTCGCGCGACAGGCGCAGCAAGGCGTGCGCGGCATGCTCGCCTTCGGCTGCGCGCGCGCTCGGCAAATAGCCCGCGTCGCCGAAGCCGTCCTTGCCATGCACGAAGCCGGCGTCCTCGGCCGGCTGCACGATCGGCGCGGCGCATCCGGCGAACACCGGCGTCGCCGCGCCGATCGTCTCGACCAGCTTCAACGCATTGGCCACGGTGTGATGCAGGCCGACATTGCCGGCAGCAATGCTCAAGGCCACGACGTCGGCGTATGCATGCGCCATGAGGATCGCCAGCGCATCGTCAACGCCCGGGTCGGTGTCGATCAGCATCTTCACTCTTGCCATCGCTGCACTCTTCTCATCGGGACTCGACTATCAGCGCCGCGCGCAGACGACCGGCCGGGCAAAACCCCACGGCGCCGAGCCCGAAACGGCCGGCTCGATCCAGGCCTGCGCAAAGCCGGCAGCGAACAGGCGCGACGCGATGTCGTGGCCGTAGTCGCGAAACGCCAGCACCGGCTCGCCGCCGCGCGCCGGATCGCCATGGTACACGGGCGGCGCAAGATGCTCGATCGCACCGTCGCGCAGGCGCGCACGTTCGAGCGTTGCCGCGCCGTACAGCGGCACCGTGAACAGCAGCCAGCCGCCCGGCCGCAATACGCGGCGCAACTCGGCGAAAGCGCGCGCATCGTCGGGCACATGTTCGAGCACTTCGGTGTGCGTGACCAGATCGAAACTTGCATCCGCGTAGCTCAGCTTCTGCACGTCTTCGCAGCGCACGCCGGCACGAATCCCGCCGGGCGGCAGATCGGCAAAGTATTCCGATAGAACCACGCTGCGTGCGTGCTTGCGCAGATGCGCGGCCAGCGGGCCGCGCGCGGACAACTCGCACACGTCCCGATCGGCGAGACTGCCGACCTGCCGCAGTGCGCGCCCGAGCGAGACGTGCACCGGACTTGCGCCGCAGCGCAGGCAGCGCACGCCGGCTTCTTCATTGCGCAGACGCAAGACCAGCGCCGGTCCGCAGAACGGACAGTCATGGCGAGCCACGGCGAAGTCACGCAGCCGCAGCAGCGCCAGGGCCCGCGTCAGGCGCGTCAGCTCACGCACCGGCGTAGTGCGCCGCGCCGCCGATCCAGCGCGCGATGAGACGTTCGACCCGATCCGGGTGATCGCGCAGCAATACCGCGCCGGCCCGCTGCACCGCCGGCAGCAACGCCGCGTCGCGCGCGAGGTCGGCGATGCGCAGCGCCAATTGACCGGTCTGCCGGGTGCCCAGGACTTCGCCGGGCCCGCGCAGGGCGAGGTCCTTCTCGGCGATGCGGAAGCCGTCGTTGGTTTCGCGCATCACGTCCAGGCGCTGGCGCGCCGCGCCCGACAGCGGCGGCTGATACATCAGCACGCAGCTCGACTTGGCGCTGCCGCGACCGACGCGTCCGCGCAGCTGATGCAGCTGGGCCAGCCCGAGGCGTTCGGAATTTTCGATGACCATGAGGCTGGCGTTGGGCACGTCGACACCGACTTCGATGACCGTGGTTGCGACGAGCAACGCGATCTCGCCACTCTTGAACGCCTGCATCGCCGCCTGTTTCTCCGCCGGCTTCATACGCCCGTGCACCAAGCCGATGCGCAAGCCGGGCAGCGCGCTGCCAAGCTCAGCGAATGTGACTTCAGCTGCCTGCGCCTGGAGCACGTCGGATTCTTCGATGAGCGTGCACACCCAGTACGCCTGTCGCCCTTCCGCGCAGGCGGCGCGGATGCGTTCGACGACCTCGCCACGCCGCGAGTTGGCCAGTGCCGCCGTCGCCACAGGCGTGCGTCCCGGCGGCAGTTCGTCGATCACCGAGACGTCGAGATCGGCGTATGCCGTCATAGCCAGCGTGCGCGGAATCGGCGTCGCCGTCAGCACGAGCTGATGCGGCACGCTGTCGCCGCTGCGACCCTTGTCGCGCAGAGCCAGACGCTGGTGTACGCCGAACCGATGCTGCTCGTCGATGATGACCAGTGCGAGGTCGCGGAACACCACGCCCTCCTGCATCAAGGCGTGGGTACCGATCACGACCGGCGCGCTGCCGGCCACCGCTGCCAGCGCGGTGTTGCGCGCGCGTCCCTTGAGCTTGCCGGCGAGCCAGACGACCTCGATGCCGAGCGGAGTCAGCCATTTGTGGAAATTGACAAAATGCTGCTCGGCGAGCAACTCCGTCGGCGCCATCAGCGCTGCCTGGCAGCCCGACTCAACCGCAATCAGCGCCGCTTGCGCGGCAACGACGGTCTTGCCGGAGCCGACATCGCCTTGCACCAGGCGCAGCATCGGCACCGGCTTGCCGAGGTCGCGGGCGATCTCGGCACTGACGCGCTGCTGCGCGCGCGTCGGCGTGAAGGCCAGCGCGGCGACGAATTGCCGACGCAACGCGCCCTCGCCGTGCAGCATCATCGCGCTGTGCTTGCGCAATTGTTCGCGCAGGCGCTTCAGGCTCAAGTGGTGGGTCAGCAATTCTTCGAAGGCCAGGCGCCGTTGCGCCGGATGCGTCGCGCCGGCCAAAGCGGCAAGGTCGGCGTCCGGCGGCGGCGTGTGCACATAGATCAAGGCATCGCGCAGCGAGGACAAGTCGTGCGCGGCGCGCAGCGCCGGCGGAATCAGCTCGAGCTTCTCGTCCGCTGGCAGTTGTTCCAGCGCGCGCCGGATCACGCCGCCCAGGCGCTTCACGCCGAGGCCTTCCGTGGTCGGATAAACCGGCGTAAGGCATTCCTCGACCGCGGCCGCGTCATCGTCGGCGACACGCTGATATTGCGGATGGACCATTTCCAGTCCGTGCTTGCCGTGGCGGACTTCGCCGAAACAGCGCAGGCGTCCGCCGATCGCGAGCTGGTTGACCTGGGCGTTGTTGAAGTGGAAGAAGCGCAACACGAGCGTGCTGCGCGATTCATCGCCGATGGCGATACGCAGCTGCGGGCGATAGCGGAAACCCTTCTCGATCGCCTCGATGCGCCCCTCGACCTGCGCGCTGTCACCGGCGCGCAGGTCGCGGATCGCGGTGAGGCGCGTGCGGTCTTCGTAGCGCAGCGGCAGATGGAACCACAGGTCCTGCAACGTCAGCAGGCCGAGTCGCTCGAGCGTTGCCGCGAGCGCCGGGCCGACGCCGGGCAGGCTCGAAACCGGGCGCGCATCGACCGCCTGAGCCGGGTCCGGCCTCGTCGTCATGCCTGCTTGCGCAGCCGCCTTCGCCAGCCGGGCACCCTGCTCTAGTCGAACACCAGGACCATGTCGACCTCGACCTGCGCGTTCAACGGCAACGCAGCGACACCGATCGTCGAACGTGCCGGAAACGGCTCGCGAAAATATTCCTTCATGACCGCATTGACCGACGCGAAGTTGGACAGATCGGTCAGGTAGATGCCGACGCGAATGACCTGGTCGAACGTGCCGCCAGCCGCCATGCACACTGCTTTGAGATTTTCGAATACGCGCCGCGCCTGCACGCTGATGTCGCCTGCCACCAGTGCGCCGGTCGCCGGATCGATCGGTGTCTGCCCGGAAAAGTACAGCGTGTTGCCGCTGCGCACGGCCTGCGAATATGGGCCGATGGCCTTGGGTGCGTTATCGCTATGGATGACTTGGCGGGGCATGGTTGTTCCTGTGGGAATCGGGAATCGGGAATCGGGAATCGGGAATCGGGAATCGGGAATCGGGAAAGCATCTTCGTTTGAGGCGCCATATTCAATAGGCGAAGACCTCACCCATTTCCGATTCCCGATTGCCGCCTTCAGACCGGGTAGCGATAGACGCCGTGCACGACATTGGCCCGTCGCACGCGGCGCATGACATCCGCGAGGTGCTTGCGGTTGCGCACCTCGATTGTGAAGAGCAGCGTCGATGTCTGCTGGTCGCGTTCCTGGTACTCGACGTTTTCGATGTTGGAGTCCCCTTCGGCGATCGACGCGGCGACCGTGGCCAGTACACCCGGCTTGTTGTCGACGACGATGCGCAGTTGCACGCGATAGTCGCCGCTGACTTCGTGATCCCAGTCGATCGCGATCATGCGCTCGGGCGTCTTGCGGTATTCGACGACGTTCGGGCAATCCAGCCGGTGCACGACGATGCCTTTGCCGGCCGACAGATAGCCGACGATGTCGTCGCCCGGTACCGGATGGCAGCAATTGCCGTAACTCAGCACGCCGCGCTCGGCTCCGCTGATCAGGATCTTCTCCGTGCTGCGCGGCGCCTGCTCGCCGGCGCTGACGCCGCGCGCCTGCACCAGCTTCGCCGCAACCTGGTCCGGCATGCGGTTACCGAGTGCGATATCGGCGAGCAGTTCTTCCAAGCGCTTGTACTTGGCTTCCGCCAGATAGCGGTCGAGCGCCTGTGCCGGAATCGCCTCGAGCGGAACGCCGCGCATTTCCAGCGCGCGATCGAGCATGCGATGGCCGAACTGCACGGCGTCTTCGTGCTGCAGGTGCTTGAGGTGATTGCGGATCGCAATGCGCGCGCGGCCGCTGACGACCCACTCCAGCCACTGCGGATGCGGCTGCGCCGACGGCGCGGTGATGATCTCGACGGTCTCGCCGGAGCTCAGGCGCGTGCGCAGCGGCACGAGCTTCTTGTCGACGCGCGCTGCCACGGCGTGGTTGCCGACGTCGGTGTGCACAAAATAGGCGAAGTCGAGCGCGGTCGCGTTGCGCGGCAAGGCGAAGATCTGTCCTTTCGGCGTGAACAGGTACACGTCGTCCGGGAACAGATCCACTTTTACGTTTTCGATGAACTCCAGCGACGATACGGAGCGCGTCTGCGCGTCGACCAGACCGGCGACCCACTCGCGTGCGCGCGACTGCGCGGCGTTGGTCGGGTCGGTGGTCTTGTACACCCAGTGCGCGGCGACGCCGCGCTCGGCAACCTGGTCCATCTCCTCGGTGCGGATCTGAATCTCGATCGGCGCACCGAACGCGCCGAACAGTACCGTGTGCAGGGATTGGTAGCCGTTGGCCTTGGGTATCGCGATGAAGTCGCGGAAGCGCGCCTCGAGCGGCTTGTACAGCGCGTGCACCGCACCGAGCGCGTGATAGCACTGCATGGTCGAACTGACGACGACGCGGAAGCCGTACACGTCCATGACCTGGGTGAAGCTCTTGTGCTCGGCACGCATCTTCGTATAGATGCTGTACGGCGACTTGATCCGGCTGATGATGCGATGGGCGATGCGCTCGCCATGCAGGCGCGCCGATAGGGCTGCTTCGATCTTGCTCATCGATTCGCGGCGGTTGCCGAGAAGGCTGCGGATGCGCGCCGCGATCACGCGGTAGCGCAGCGGGAACAGCATGCGGAAGCCCAGTTCCTGCAGTTCGGACTTGAACTTGTTCATGCCCAGGCGCTGGGCGATCGGCGCGTAGATGTCGAGCGTCTCGCGCGCGATGCGCCGGCGCGACTCCGGCGCCATCGCGCCGAGCGTGCGCATGTTGTGCAGGCGGTCGGCGAGCTTGATCAGGATGACGCGCAGGTCGCGCGCCATGGCCAGCAGCATCTTGCGGAAGCTTTCCGCAGCCGCCTCCTGCTGCGACAGGAAACGCACCTTGTCCAGTTTGGTGACGCCGTCGACCAGTTCGGCGACTGTCGTGCCGAAGCCGGACTCGAGCTCGCTGCGCGACAGCGGCGTGTCCTCGAGAGTGTCGTGCAGGATCGCCGCAACGATCGTTTCGACGTCCATGCCGAGGTCGGCGAGGATGCCGGCCACGGCCACGGGGTGGGTGATGTAGGGTTCGCCGCTCTTGCGCGTCTGCCCGGCATGGGCGTGGGCGCCGATCAGGTAGGCCTTGCGCACCCGCTCGATCTGTTCCGGCGGCAGATAGTCGAGGCGCCGCTCCAGCGCTTGCACGTCGGCAGGCATGACTTCCTGCATCGCCGTGCTCATTGGCCTCACTCCATGCGCAGAACGAGCGTGTCAACGATTGGACCGGCGCGCCAGCCTGGGCCTGTATCAGGCACGTGGCGCGCGGGGTTCATCACAGGTCGTCGCCGCCCTTGGACAGATCTTCATCGACTTCGGCTGCGGCCCACTCGAGCGCTTCCCGCTCGGCCTTCTCGCGTTCCTGGCGATCAATTTCGGCGATCAATTCCGGATTCACCTTGCGCCCGGCAATCTCGCGCAGGGCGAGGACCGTCGGCTTGTCGTTGCTGGAGTCCACCAGGGCGTCGGCACCCTTGGCGATCTGGCGTGCGCGCTTGGTAGCCATCAGCACCAGTTCGAAACGGTTGTCGACCACTTCCAGGCAGTCTTCCACGGTAATGCGTGCCATAAAACCCTCAAAATCTGCGTGAATTCACGAATTTATACGTCTGTCATTGTAGCCGCAGCGCATTGTGCAGCGCAAACACGAGCCCCGCTGCGGCGGGAAAACGCGCGTACTTTTGCGATGCTCCCCTTGTAATCGGTGCCGAGCGTCCATATGCGCTTCGGTTCGGCCCCTGATCCACCAAAGATTTGTGCGCAGAAGCCAAACTCAAGCTGAACCGGTCGTGGACGGCGGTCACCCGGCGCCCGCAAAAATCGTCGTACTTGCTTTAGGCTAGCCTGATGGAAGCACGCATGACGCACCGCCGCATGGCGACGGACCGCCAACCCACGATCGATGCCGCCCGGATTCAAGCCCCTTCAGTGCGACTCTCATCCAGCTCCCTGCCAACCCGCTGGCTGCCAGCGGCGAGCCTCTTGCTTGCCTTGCTGGTCGCCGGCTGCGCGACGCCGATGCCGCGCAAGGACGACCCGTACGAGAGCTTCAACCGCAAGATGTACGCGTTCAACGATTTTGCCGACCGCGTTGCGATCCGTCCGGTCGCGGTCGGTTATCGCAAGATCACCAATGACACCTCACGACGCCTGATCAGCAACTTTTTCGCCAACATCGAATCACCGATCACGATCGCGAACGACCTGCTGCAGGGCAACGCGAAGGAAGCGCTCAAGGCGACGTCCCGCCTGGCCATCAACTCGACCATCGGCGTGCTAGGCATTTTCGACCCGGCCAGCGAGCTGAGCATCGAAGCCAGCGAGACCGACTTCGGCGTGACCCTGGCGAAATGGGGCGTGCCCGAGGGACCATACCTCGTGTTGCCGTTGTTCGGTTCGACCAACCCGCGCGACATGATGTCTTACCCGATCGACCGCTACCTGTTCGATCCCCTGTCGTGGTATTCGGCCAGCCACAGCTTCCAGTTCGATGTGCAGTTTGCGCCGACGTTCGTTTATCTCGTCACGTTGCGTTCAAGCGCGATCGACGCCGAGGGACTGCTCGAGGGCGTCTACGATCCCTACGTGTTCTATCGCGACGCATACCGCCAGCGCCGCCTGTACAAGATCTACCGCGGCAATCCGCCCATGGAAGCGATTCAATTGTTGCAGGGCGTGGAAGACGTCGACGTCGATGCCCTGCTCAAGGAGCAGGAGAAGTACGAACAGAAGAAGCAGGATCCGAACAAGCAGAATCCGGAAAAGCCGAGCAGGAACTGATCACCGGCGATGGTGAGCCGCCAGTTGCTGCCGCCGCTCACACTTGAACCCGCGCGCCGACTGCATTGCGCTCCGCAAGGCTCGAGCTATAGCAAGCCGAGCAATTCGTCGACCTCGCACAGGTGCGCCAGATTGCGCAGGCCTTGCGGCGCCCGCTGGTAGCGCAACTCGGTTTCACCGCGCCGCGCTTGCGCGCTCCAGGCGATCAGCACCGCCAGGGTCGCGCTGTCGGCGTTCTCCAATGCGGAAAGATCGATGTTCAGCGGAGCGCCCGCATGCGCTGCACGGGGCGCTTGCGCCAACGCGAGCGCCGCATTGGCATACGAGATCGCGCCCGATACGCGCAGGGTACCGAGCGTGTCGGATTCGACGCTGAAATAAGGCGTTGCGCTCACTGCTTGTCCTGCTTCTCCATCGTTTCGAGCGCCTTCGCGCCCTGGCTCTCCAGGCGCGTGGTCAGTGCATCGAGATTCGACTTGGCGATCTCCGCCGCGACCTGGTTGCGATAGTTGGTCACGTACGAGATTCCTTCGATAATCACATCGTATGCCTTCCAGTCGCCGGCCGAGGTCTTGCGGAACGCATAGTCGACCGGTACGACCTTGCCGTCGTCGAGCACGACCTGCGTGCGCACCAACGTACGCTTGTCGTTGAGTTCGCCCTGGAACGGCAGTACGCGGACGCGCCCTTCCGTGTACTTGAGCAGGCCCTCGGCGTAGCGGTGCGTGATCGAGTTGTACATCGCCTTGGCGAAGCGAGAGCGCTGTTCCGGCGTCGCCGTACGCGCATTCTGGCCGAGCACGAGGATCGAGGCATAGTCGATGTCGAAATGCGGCAGGACGATGCTGTCGATTGCCTTGAGCAACGCTTCGCGGTTCTTGCTCAGCTCGTCACGCCGGGTCTCCATCGTCTTGCCCAGATCGTCGACCAGCGTCTGCACGACCTGGTTCGGTTGCGGCCCCTCGGCACGCACAGGCATTGCCGCCGTCAGGCAGAATATACAAAGCAAACTGTACAAGAAACGCATTTCGCTTCACCTTTTGTGTATGCTGGATTGCGCGCTACCGGAATCGCCTGCGATGCAGACGGCGCATCATTCGCGCGCATTCCGGACGCGCAACCGGATTCATTTGCCGCCGTTCGGCTTGACGTCCTGCTCCGGCTTCGCGCCGGTCTTGTCGCCACTCTTTCCGGCATCGCCACCGACCAGGTACTTGCCGATCAGTTCCTCGAGCTGCATCGAACTCTGCGTCAGCACGACCTCGTCGCCGTCCTTGAACATGTCCGGCGAACCACCCGGCTGGATGGCAACGTACTGGTCTCCCAGTAAACCGCTCGTGAACACGGCAGCCGCGGAGTCATCGGGAATCTTGTCGAAGCGCTTGTCCAGCGACAGCGTGACCAGTGCATCGAGCTTGTCCGCTTCGAGCTTGATATCGCTGACCGTGCCGACGCGCACGCCGGCGATCTTGACCGGCGCGCGCAGCTTGAGCTGGCCGACATTGGTGAACCGCGCCTTTATCGCGTAGCTCGCGCCCTGCGAATAGTTCGCGATCGAAGTCGTCTGCGTCGCCAAGTAGGCGAGCGCGGCGAAGCCGAGCAGGATGAACAACCCGCTGCCGATCTGGTAACTGTGTCGTTGTGCCATTGGCTTATTCCAAAAAGATCAAAAGATCACCACGAAGGCACGAAGAACACGAAGGAGAGCAAGGCTCCATGAGACTAGCCTCAAACGTCTTCATACCGCGTTGACTACCCGTCGATCCGATGACGGAAAGGATGGATTTCCGCCTTCGGAAATAATGCCGGGTTTGTTGGTTGATCGGGATTTCAAAATACACTCCGCTTTTCTTCGTGATCTTCGTGCCTTCGTGGCGGTCTTGTGCTCTTGCTCTACATCAGGAAAGCGGTCATGACGAAATCCAGCGCCAGCGTCACGATCGACGAGAACACGACCGTGCGCGTCGTCGCGTAGGCCACGCCCTCGCTGGTCGGCGCGGTCGTGTAGCCCTGGAAGGTCGCGATCAGCGTCACCACCGCGCCGAAGGCGGCGCTCTTCCAGACGCCGCTCATGACGTCTTTCCAGACATCGATGCTCGAGGTCATGTTCGACCAGAACGTGCCGTTGTCCATGCCCAGCCAGCTCACGCAGACGCCGTGCGCACCGAGTATCGCCAGCGCGTTGAACAGGCACGCGAGCAGCGGCATCGCCGCGATGCCGGCAAGAAAGCGCGGCGCGACGACGTAAGCGAGCGGATCGACCGCCATCATCTCCATCGCGTCGAGCTGGTCGGTCGCGCGCATCAGGCCGATCTCGGCCGTGATCGAAGTACCCGCGCGCCCGGCGAACAGCAGCGCCGTCACGACCGGGCCGAGCTCGCGATACAGCGCGAACGCCACGACCGTGCCGCTCGCCGCGGTGGCGCCGAACCTCGACAGCACGTCGTAGAGCTGCAGGCCGAGCACCATGCCGACGAACAGGCCGCTGATCATGATGATGACGAGGCTCATGGCGCCGACGAACCAGACCTGGCGCACCGTTTCGCGGAAGTAGCGCAGGCTGCGCGGTACCGCGGCGAGGATCTGCAGCAGGAATATCCCGCACGCGCCGATCTGGGCGATGCCGTCGAACGCCGAATTCGGCTTGTGCACCGCGCTCACGCCTTGGACTCCGCAGGTCGTGCGGAAGCAGGTGTCGCCAGGCCGAGCTGCGCGGCGTAATCCGGCGCGGGGTAATGAAACGGCACCGGGCCGTCGGCTTCGCCGCTGAAGAACTGGCGTGTCCAGGGTGTTTCGCCGCGCGCAAGGTCGTCGGGCGCGCCATGCGCGGCGATCCTGCCGGCGGCGAGCAGGTAGATGTGGTCGGCCACGCGGCGCACGGCTGCCAGTTCGTGCGCGACGAGGATGCTGGTGATGCCTAGCGTTTCGTTCAACGTGCGAATCAGTTTCAGTATCTGGTTGAGCGCGATCGGATCGAGGCCGACGAATGGTTCGTCGTAGATGATCATCATCGGATCGCGCACGATCGCCCGCGCCAGGGCGACACGGCGCATCATGCCGCCGGACAGTTCGCTCGGCATCAGCTCGGCGGCGCCACGCAGCCCGACCGCCTGCAGCTTCGTCAGCACGATGTTGCGCACCAGCTCTTCGGGCAGCTTCAGGTGCTGGCGCAGCGGGAACGCGACGTTCTCGAATACCGAGTAGTCGGTCAGCAATGCCGAGTTCTGAAACAGGTAGCCGATTTTTTCACGCAGGCCGAACAGTTCCTCGCGGCCGATGCGCGCGACGTCGCGGCCGTCGACGATGATTTCGCCGGCGTCCGGCGCGAGCTGACCGGTGATGTGGCGCATCAGCGTCGTCTTGCCGGTGCCGCTCGGGCCCATGACCGCGGTGATCCCGCCGCGCGGGATATCCAGATCGACGCCATCGAAGATCGTCTTGCCGTTGAGCACGGTACGCAGACCGCGCACGCGGATCAGCGCACCGTCGCCCGGGCTGGCAATCGTTGGACGCGTCGGATTCGCGCTCATGGTCGGCATGGATCGGGATAGTGGCACCGGACGGTGCCAGCGTGCGCTACCTTAACCGACCGCTGCATCGGGCGAAAGCACGGCAGCGAATACGGTTAAGCGCGGCGTCAGCCGGCATGGCAATGGCCTCAAGCGCGCAGCAAGTCGGCCAGCAGCGCCGTATGCCGCTCCATCTGCGCCGTGCAGCGCAGCTGCCGGTTCTTGACGATGGCGTGCATTTCCGCCAGCGCCGTTGCAAATTCGTCGTTGACGATCAGATAGTCGAATTCCTGGGCGTGGGCGATATCTGCACGCGAATCGGCCAGTCGCCGGCGGATGACTTCGTCGCTGTCGGCGGCGCGGGCGCGCAGGCGGCGCTCCAGTTCCGCCCGCGACGGCGGCAGGATGAAGATGCTGACCGTATCGGGCATTTGCGCGCGTACCTGGCGCGCGCCCTGCCAGTCGATCTCGAGCAGCACGTCCTTGCCCTGCGCCAGGGTGCGCTCGACCGCGGTCCGTGCCGTCCCCTTCAGGTCGCCATGAACGACGGCGTGCTCGAAGAACTCGCCGCGCCGGATCATCTCCTCGAACAGGCTGCGCGAAACGAAGTGGTAGTGCACGCCATCGACCTCGTTCGGCCGCGGCGCACGCGACGTGTACGACACCGACAGCGCGATGCCCGATTCCTGCTCGAGCAGCGCCCGGGTCAGGCTGGTCTTGCCGGCGCCGGATGGCGCGGCGACGATGTAGAGAGTTCCGGGCATTTGTATACGAACTATTCGATGTTCTGTACCTGCTCGCGCATCTGTTCGATCAGCACCTTGAGCTCGACGGCGGCCTGCGTCGTGCGCTGGTCGACCGATTTCGAGCCGAGCGTGTTGGCCTCGCGATTGAATTCCTGCATGAGGAAATCCAGGCGTCGGCCGACTGCATCAGGCAGCGCCAACACGCGCCGCGCTTCGGCGATGTGTGCAGTCAGGCGATCGAGTTCCTCGTCGACGTCGATGCGCGACAGCTGCAGCACGAGTTCCTGTTCCAGCCGCCCGGGTTCGACGCGGCCGGCGTCGGCCGGCTGGCGGATTTCCGCAAGGCGCGATTCGAGGCGCGCGCGCAGCGCGGCACGGATATCCGGCAACCAAACACGCACTTCGGCAACCGTGCGCGCCACCGCATCGAGCCGTTCGCGCAGGAAAACGCCGAGGCGCTCGCCCTCGCGCTGGCGCGTCGCCAGCATGTCGTCGAGCGCAATTTCCAGCAGATCGAGCGCGGCCTGGCGCAGTCCCTCCTGATCGAGTTCCTCGCGCTTGAGCACACCGGGCCAGGCCAGCAGCTCGGTCAAGTCGACCGACATGGCGGGAAAGCGCGTCGCGATCAGGCCGGCGGCGCGCTCGAGCTTGTCGAGCATCGCCTCGTCGACCTGTATCTGTCCCGCGGCAGCATCGACCGGGCGGAAGCGCAAGTTGACGTCGACCTTGCCGCGCGTGAGTTTCGCCGCCACGCGCTCGCGCAATGCCGGTTCGATCGCGCGCAATTCCTCGGGCAAGCGCGGGTTGAGCTCGAGGTAGCGATGATTCACCGAGCGCAATTCGAATGCCAACGCACCCCAGGGTGTATCGGACTCGGCGCTGGCAAACGCGGTCATGCTGCGGATCATGGTCGATATTCGAAGATTGTCATGGCCGCGCAGTATGCCATGCGGGAGAGAGGGCTGAGGGCCTGGGGCTGAGGGCTGAAAACAACCCGCGGACCTTAAGAGTGCGCTTTTTCAGCCCTTGGGCCTCAGCCCTCGGCCCCGCTCTTACTTGCTAGACTTCGCACCCGCAAACGACGACGTAGACATGACGAATTTCTCCCGCCCCAGCGGCCGCGCGCCCGACGAACTTCGCCCGGTACTCATCGAACGCAACTACACGCGCCACGCCGAAGGCTCGGTGTTGATCGCCTTTGGCGATACACGCGTCCTGTGCAATGCCAGCATCGAGGAAAAAGTCCCGCCGTTCCTCCGCGGCAAGGGCGAAGGCTGGCTCACCGCCGAATACGGCATGCTGCCGCGAGCGACCAAGGAACGCATGCAGCGCGAAGCCGCGCGCGGCAGCCAGGGCGGGCGCACGATGGAAATCCAGCGCCTGATCGGGCGCGCCCTGCGCGCCTGCGTCGATCGCGCCGCGCTCGGCGAGCGCACGATCACGCTCGACTGCGATGTGCTGCAGGCCGACGGCGGCACGCGCACCGCGGCGATCACCGGGGCCTATGTCGCGCTGGTGGACGCCGTCAATTGCCTGCTCAAACGCGGCGCCTTGAAGAAGAGCCCTGTCGTCGGTGCCGTCGCCGCCGTGTCGGTCGGCGTCTACCGCGGCGTGCCGGTTCTCGATCTGGACTATCCGGAGGATTCGGGCTGCGATACCGACATGAATGTCGTCATGAACGACGGTGGTGCCTTCATCGAAGTGCAGGGCACCGCCGAGGGCCATGCGTTCCGGCGCGAGGAACTCGATGCATTGCTGCAGCTCGCGCAAAAAGGTATCGGCGAACTGCTGGACAAGCAGCGCGAAGCGCTTGGGCCATGAGAGCGTGAGGAGTTCGGCGTGAGGAGTTAGGAGTTTTGCGCCCGACCCTCGACAAGCCCTCACCCCTCACCCCTCACCCCTCACGCTCTTCTCCCCCTATGCGCCTCGTCGTCGCCAGCAGCAACCAGGGCAAGCTCGTCGAGATCCGCGAGGTCCTCGCAGGACTGCACGTTGAACTCGTCGCCCAGGGCGACATCGGTATCGGCGATGCCGACGAAACCGCGAGCACGTTCATCGAGAACGCGCTGCTCAAGGCACGGCACGCAGCACGGCTGAGCGGACTGCCGGCGCTCGGCGACGATTCCGGCATCTGCGTCGACGCGCTCGGCGGCGCACCGGGTCTGTTCTCGGCACGTTACGCCGGCGCCCACGGCGACGCGGCGGCGAATATCGCCAAGCTGCTCGCCGCGTTGCGCGACGTTCCCGATT
>Ga0157375_10001654_pt1 | contig 19166 bp, 9 predicted proteins | sample M35metaG_FD_115311 | JGI IMG/M metagenome (GOLD analysis project Ga0157375, IMG submission 115311) | Miscanthus rhizosphere microbial communities from Kellogg Biological Station, Michigan, USA - M3-5 metaG | ecosystem: Host-associated > Plants > Roots > Rhizosphere > Soil | place: USA: Michigan... | reverse complement strand
GCGCGACGGCGCTCGCGCCGTTAATGACGCCTTCCCCAGTTCAGCGCCCCCGCGTTGATCAGGCGGCGCATCCGCTTCAGGCTTTATACACGGCGCTTTCGAACTCCCGCAGCAAACCCACCGCTTCCGCATCGGCAAACGGCAGAAACTGCATCATCACGACTGCGCACAGCCCGCGTTTCGGGTCGATCCAGTAATACGTGTTGTTGATGCCTGCCCACGCGAGGCTGCCGGCAGATCTGCCGCCAGTGTAAGGTGTCGTGTTAATCAGGAATCCCAGGCCCCATTTGTCGGTGGCTCCGGGATGCAGATCCAAATCGCTCGATCGCTCGGGCTGTGCCGTCTTCAGTACTCCCGCGCGCAGGTCTCCGATATGGTTCGACGACATCAACTCCACAGTCTTTGGCTGCAGGATCTGATCCTTGCCGGGACCGCGGCCGCCGCGCAGGATCATCTGCATGAAACGCACGTAGTCGCCGGTGGTGGAGTACAGGCCGCCACCGCCATTGAAAGCCTGAGGCTGCGCCGGCAGAACTCGCGCGTTTTGTTTGAGACCTCCGTCGGTTTGTCGCTGATAGAGGCTCACCAAACGATCGAATTTCTCGGACGGTAGGATGTAACTGGTGTCCTTCATGCCGAGGGGCTGGAAAATGTTTTTCTGAAAGTACTGCTCCAGCGCCATGCCGCTGAGAGACTCGACCAGGCGTCCGGCCCAATCGACACTGTAGCCATACTGCCAGCGCGTTCCCGGCTCGAACATCAGTGGAGTCGGAGCAGACGGCACCGTTCCCCCGGGGATCGCTGCCGTCTGCTGCGTGTACTTCAACATGTTGGAGTCCCAGGTGGGGTACGCGAAACCCGATGTGTGAGTGAGGAGATGCTTCAGAGTTACCGGTTTCGTTGCAGGACGAAGGATCGGCTTTCCGGTAGCCTTGTCAAAGCCATCGAGAACTTCCAGCTTGCTCAAAGCAGGAAGGTATCGGGACGCCGGCTCGTCGAGCTTCACTTTTCCACGCTCCACGAATTGCATGGCAGCGGCAGAAGTGACGGCCTTCGTCATCGAAGCGATGGCGAATATGGAATCTGAGGTGACGTTCAGGCCAGAATCTGCATCGCGCTTGCCGAAGGCGCCCGCATAAGTAATGTCATTGGCTGTTGCAGCCGCCGCAACGACGGCCGGAATTTTTCTTCGTTCGAGAGCCGCGCGCAGAGTCTCGTCCATCGACGGGCCCGCACCGAACAGATGGCGCGCATGCGCGCCCAAAACAACGAATGTGCCGCAGAATTGTCGTCGATTCATGGGAGCTTCTTATCACCGCCAGGCAGAGGCTGTCGAGATTCCTGTTCGCCCCTGCGCGATCAGATATCTCGTGAGAACCCGGAACGCGAAATCGATCGTAAAAGGAAAAACGTGCGGAGCATGTTTCGCTGGGAATAGTATTAGCGCTTCGCACCAATGACACCAGAACACGGATCAGAGGACAATACACGTCGTCTCGAGACACGGACGCGAATCGCAGCAGGTGCACAACTTGGACCGTACAAGCTCGAAGCGCTACTGGGTGAGGGAGGCATGGGCGCTGTCTACCGCGGTCTCGACACGCGGCTTGGGCGTCCTGTCGCAATTAAATTACTCGCAAAAGAGCTCGAGGCCGATCCCGCTTTCAGGAAACGTTTTCTAAACGAAGCTCGTGCAGCGTCCGCGCTGAACCATCCGAACATCGCAGTTTTTTACGACATCTCGCGCGACGGTGGCGTCGAGTTTCTCGTTATGGAGTACGTCGCAGGTCAAACGCTCAAGGACCTGATTCCGCCAGGAGGCCTGAGTTTCAACCAGGTAGCTGAACTGGGTTCGCAGGTTGCGCTGGCTCTGGGTGCAGCGCACGCCGCGGGTATTGTGCACCGTGACGTAAAGCCCGCAAACATTCTGGTGACGCCTCAGCAACAGGTGAAGGTTGTGGATTTTGGCGTCGCGAGATTACAGCGCGATGCAAGCGAGACGCAGTTGACCGTTCTGGGCGAAGTCGTCGGCACGGTTGCCTACATGTCGCCCGAGCAGACTCGCGGGGAAGAGGTGGATACAACCTCAGACATTTTTTCTCTGGGATGCGTTCTGTACCAGGCCGCCACCGGGCGGCTGCCCTTCAGCGGCCAGAATGCGCTAGCGACCATCCATAACATCGCGACATCGACGCCAGAGCCTCCGAGCGCAGCGCGCCCGGACCTTCCGCCGGAGTTCGATCGGCTCGTGGCACGCTGTTTGGCAAAGACCCCATCGGAACGTCCCGAGTCGGCAGTTGAACTCGCGACAGAACTCAAGTCCTTAACGTTTCCCGCGAGCGTACAACCGAAAGTCGGAGACAAACGCCCATCGCTGGCCGTGATCCCTCCGCTGCTCCGCGGCCCGGACACGGAGCAGTATCTCTCCGTGTCGTTGGCAGACGCCATCATTCATCGGCTGTCGGCGAGCGGGAAGTTGCTGGTCCGTCCCATTGCCAGTGTGATGCGCTATGTGGGAAAGGAGACCGATTGGATCAAGGTCGCAGGTGAGCAAGGTGTGGATCTGGTCGTTGAAGGTGTGATTCAGAAAATGGGGCAGAAAGTGCGCGTGTTGATTCAGGCCCATCGAACCGGCGATTCTCAAACGCTTGCCTCCATCAAGCACGACGGCGATACGAGCGATTTGTTCGGTTTCCAGGATCGAGTAACCGAAGCGGTGAGCGGCGTGTTCCTTACCCGCGATACTCCCTCCCCACAAACCGTGGTTCCCACAACGCGGCACCCGGTGGCCTTCGATCTGTACCTCCGCGCCTTTGAACGGCAGATGCACATGGACGCGTTCGACATGACATCCGCTATCGAGATGCTGACGCGAGCCGCGGATCTCGATCCCTCATTTGCAGACGCATGGGGATTGCTTGCTCAGGCTTACGCACAGATGGGGGCACATTTGGACCACAATCCGAAGTGGTTCGATCTGGGTGAGCAGGCTATCGCCAGGACCCTCGAACTTGACCCGGTGCAGTGCGACGCCTTATGCGCCCGCAGCATGATTGTGTGGTCGCCCTCACGAAAGTTTCAAAATCGCGCTGCACTCCGGGCGCTGAATGCTGCCTTGAAAATCGATCCCAATCGTCAGACTGCGCGGCATCAGCGCGCCGCGGTGCTCTGGCACTTGGGTTTCCTTGATGCGGCCACCCGCGATGCCGAGGAGACGACGGTGGGCTTCCCCTGGGTGCACCTGAGTTTGGTCGCGATGCAGCGCGGGGAATTTCAAAAGTCCGTCGACTACCACCAACGGGCCGTACGTTCGGATCCAAACAATCTCCTGGCGTATTCGCACTTGCCTATCTCGCTATTGTGGGCAGGACGCACGGCTGAGGCCTGGGATGCCCTGGAGCAAGCTCGTGTGCGGTTTCCGAACGAATCGTTCGTTACGGCTATGGAAGCTACGCTCACGGCACTGAATGGCGATTTCGCGCGCGCCGAGTCTTTAGCGGACGACGCGGGCAGCAGCCTTCGAAGCCTTACGCACACCCATCATACGTGGCACTTTTGCGCTGGAGCTTATGCGCTCATCGGCAATACCGACAAAGCTCTCGCCGAACTACGCCGTTGCGCGGACCTGGGCCTTCCCAACTACCGCCTGTTTGAGATCGACCCAAATTTGCGACCCCTTCATGAAATTCATGCGTTTAGAGAATTGATGCTCTCCCTCCGGCAAGAGCACGAATCTATCCGACAGGAATTCGGTCTGTGACCCGCAGATTCGTGCTGCGATAAATTTTCCAGCTTCGGACAGGCGTCACAAACGGTGCCGCGAAAAAAAGACCCTGCCGCAGAGCGGCAGGGTCAAGGGGGGGATTTACAGGGTTGTCAGAATGTGAGTCGGAGTTGCCCCTGGAAGGTTCGCACGTCGTTGCCCTTGGAGGTGATGATTCCGAAGGCGGTATTGCTGTTGATGTCCAACTGCGGATTGTTCACGTTGGGGTGATTCAGGATGTTCGTCGCGTCCATCCTGATCTGCAGACTCTTCGACTCAGTGATCCGGAAGGTTTTGCCGATGTTGGCATCGAAGCGCCAGATGCCGGGAACCTCGATTGTGTTTCTTCCAGCGGTTCCCCGGTGTCCGGGCAGAGGATGCTGCAGGACAATCTTACCGGTCGTGCTGTCTTGCACTGCATCAATGGTGCAGGAGCCGTTGCCGAACAGGTTGAAGCCCATTCCGTCCATTACATTGGTCAGACCGCACTGCGGGTCATCGACCTTAACCAGCTTGCCGACGCCGAAGTAGTCTCCCTGAAGTTGTCCGTTGGCATTCGAGGAAGTGCCCCACGTCACCTTGCCGGAGCTCAAGTCGACCGGGCCCACGACGTCCGGCACTCCGTTCGCATAGAACATCTGCGAGGCCGCTAAGCTGCTGCGTGCCCCTGAGGTCATGTTGAAGATGACGTTGGTTTCCCACCGCTCGATGAGCCGAGCCACCCAACCGTTAGTATTGCCGAAGAACAGTTTGTTCGGGCCGATAGGAATTTCGAACGTGCCGTTGCTACGGAAATCGTGGGCGCGGTGCGAAGTCGTGTACGAATACTCCGCATTCCGATCCAGCGGATCCGTGAATGTCGTGCCGGGAGTCGCCAGATTCTTCGACCACGTGTACGTCGCCTGGTAGGAGAATCCATGGAACTGCCGCACCGTCACCTGCGTCTGCAATGAATGGTAGTTCTGGTTGCCGGAGCTGGTGATGTAGGTCGGCGTACCGAGCTGAGGATTGATCGTGATGTAGTTTTCCGGGAAGCAACGCAGGGGAAGCGGCAGCGCCCCGGACACCGTTGTCTGTCCGTTCGCCAGCCGGTCGCAACCGTTCCTTAGCACTCTTCCGCCCACACCCGTTAGTGGGGAGTTGAGAAGACCGCCGGTAGCGCCGTTGGCGGGAAGGTTGCCGCCGTTGCTGTTCAGAAATGCGGCAACCGTTGTGAAGTTGCCGTTTGCCAAGGCCTGATTCACGGCGGTGCCGGCCTGGGTTGCTGTGGTTCTGCGAAGGTGGGCAGAGGCGTGCTGCATCACCTGGTTCGCGCCGCATCCCTCAAGCCCGAGCCCCGGAGCCGGGGAGCCCGCAGCCTGAGTCACGCAAGTGCCAATGGGCCCATAGCCTGTGACGCCGTTGTTGATGTTCAGTCCTGCCATCATCTGATCCAGGAGCGGTGAGTCACCACCGGCTCGCGTGATCGCCAGCGCGTCAAACAGCTCTTTGTTGTAATAAACGTCGGTCGTGTTGATGTTGTAACTACCCTGAAGTTTCTTGCTGATGGTGCCGATGTACTGAACATCGAGGGTGAGTCTGTTTGTCAACCTACGATTCACCGACAATGTGAAGTTCTGTGTGTACGGTGTCGCGAGATTCGGATCGTACGAAGAAAAATTCGCCGAACGGGCATAGACGGGTACCGGCGCGCCGGGCAGCGCCGGATTTGTCGGACGTACCGGCACCAGGGCGGCAACGTTTCTCAGGTCCAGGTACTGACCGCTGAAGTCTGCCAGCACTGTGGTTGGAGTACTCAGGCTCCCGGGCGCCTGTCCGACGACTGTCTCGTCAGCAGTGGTACCGCCACCGCCGACCGTTCGGCCGCTGCCTCCATAGCTGATCTGGTATCCCCCACGGACTGTAGTTCTGCCTTCACCGAACCACGGCACTTCCCACGCGAATCCCACGGCGGGACCAAAGTTGTTCCGATCGTTGCGGACCGCTGTCTTTTCCGGATTCGGAGTTTTGGGACCGATGAATTCAATTGTAGTAAGCAAGTTGGGGTCGCACTTCGAAACAGGCAGATTAGCCTGCGTGACGTTGTTAGCGCACGTCAACGCCGAAGCCGCCGGCGCGTTTGGCCCATAACCCGTCAGGAAGACATTACCGGGTTGCAACCAGTTGCTGAAAATATCTCCGTTCGTGGCACGACCGACGCCGAACAAACCCTTACCCGTATCTACTGTCGTCGACGTGAATCCCGTCTTGATGTACGGTGACCCGTAGAATTCATATCGGACGCCCAGATTCAGTGTTAACCGCCGTTTGACTTTCCAGTCGTCCTTGACGAATCCGGAATACTCCTGCTTATCCACCGGACGATACTTTCTTCCTCCGGTGGATTGATCGTTCGTGTCATGCCACGTCCCATTGACAACGTCCTCGTACGAATTGATCCAGTACGTCTGCGAGGCCGAGTTCACCGAGCCCGCCAGGAAGTAAAGCATGTTTGCGACGTCGGTACGATTGGTAGAGTTCAGACTGGGAATTGAGGCAATCGCACTGCCGAGAGCGGAGTTCTGGTTTCCCGCACCTCCGGAGACTCTGGGATACAGGATGACTGCACCGCCACCAGCGGGTGAGTTGTTATAGCCATTCGATTCGGTGTAGCGATATTCACCGCCGAATTTGAACGCATGCTGGCCCCTGGTCCAGCTCAACGTATCTCCCACCGAATAGAGAGGAGTTTTGTTGCCGTTATACTGGCCGGGATTGGTGTTCATGACTCCGCTGGAGGTGCCGCCAAAAGCGTAGTTGCCCGCGCCCGCGTTGATCAGAGCGAGATAGCTGTTGCTGCCTGGAGACATCCAGCCTCGGGCAACATTGTTCACGTCCTTGTCTCCGAATTGGTCTTCCCATGGCGCGTCGATTCCGGCGTCCTCATATCGAATACCGAACCTGGCTTCGTTGAGCAGCGTCGGTGACAAGGTCGACGTAAAGTTCGAGGTAAAAATCTGGGGCCAGCGGTGTGTGCGGAAGCTGATTCCGTCCGGCCACAGCGGAACGTCGCTGTCCGTGTTGTTCCGCTCTCGGGTGTAGCCCACGCTCAACTTGTGCGATGCGTTGAAATTCTGATCGATCTTGATGTTGATCTGCGTGCGGTTGGAGTTCAGGTCGTCACCCGTTGTGACGGCCGCACCCGAGTTGCCCTGGCGGCGAAGGGTCCAACGATAACCAGCTTTGTTCAGACCATCAAAGTTGCTGTTCGCTGGGCCATTGCCGAAATAGTTGGCGTGGGGCATTTCCTGGAGGATTCTGGAAATGTATCCAGTCGGGTCGGACACAGGACGGAAGGAATCCCACGGGGACCCTGTGATGACGGCGTTTCCACCGGGGCAATCCGCTGCCGTAAATGGAGAGCCATCAAACTTAACACTCCCGAAGACGCTGAAACACGTGAGAGTAGGAGCTGCGCCGCCAGTTGGACTGTCCGGGGGCGCCTTCGGATTTCCAAGATAGTCCACCACCGCAATCGTAGGATTTGTACCGGTCCTATTGGTGGCGGCATCCGAGTTGCCGTTCGTCCAGCCGGGGTAATAACGGAAAATGCCCTGCCTGGCCGCGTCCGTCAAGACGCTTCCTGTTTGCTGCGTCCGCTGATAGTTGAGCTGTTGGTCCCACAACACGAAGAAGAATGTCTTGTTCTTGATGATCGGACCACCAAAGCTGAGGGAGTACTGGTGGTTATTCTGCCAGTTCGGCTGGGTGGGGCTCCACTTGCCGGTCTCATCGACGTTCCGGTTGTTGCTCCAGGTGTTGGCATTGAGCGCGGTGTTCCTGATATTCCACACCGCGGAACCCGAAAAACGATTGGTTCCAGATCGCGTCGTGATGATGACCTGGCCGTTGCCTCGGCCAAGTTCCGCGTCGACGGGAGCAAGGATCAGTCGAACTTCACCGACAAGATCCGGGTTGATCACCGTCGTCGCAAACACGCCGTTTTGGAAACGACCGTCACTCACGCTGAGGCCGTCGCGCACCGTGTTGACCTGGCTTGACGCAACGCCGGCAAAATTCTCGCCAACGACGCCGGGCATCACGCCGATCAACTGGAGCACGTCTTCACCGACCAGAGGCAACTGCTGCACCTTGCTCGCTTCGAGAACCTGTCCGATGGAGGACGATGACGTCGCAATCAATTGCGACGCATCAACGCTCACTTCGACTGCGGTCTGCGTGCTCAAGACTTTCAACGTGAAGTTCAAGCGTAGCTGTTCGCCCGCACCTACCTGGTAATTGTTGAAGGTTGTGGTCTGGAACCCCGGCAGCGAAGCGGTCAATTTGTACGAGCCCGGCTGCAAACTGACGAAGTTATACGTGCCGGTTTCGTTGCTGATGGTCGTTTGCGTGATTCCTGTCTGTAAATTCGTAGCGGTTATCGTCACGCCTGGTACGAGCGCATTGGAAGGATCAGCGACGCTGCCGCTGATTCCGGAGTTTTGAGCGAATGCAGTTACTGAAAACAGGCATATCAGTAGCGCGCGCACAAGAATGCTTGCCTTCACCGGCCCTGCGTCCGGTGCAACACGATTGGCCATGTTTGTACCCCCCTTAGAGATGACTGACACGAATCCCGTTAAATCCGAGTTCGCGGGCAAGAGTCAGAGATCGTAGAAATTGGTTACAGTCGCTGGGCGGCACCATATATCAGCGGTGTGGGGGTGTCCATGGGACAACGCACAGGATTGGCATAGGACAGGAGACGTCAGTGGCATGGGACACCGCGATCAACCTCGACGCGCACCGGTCCATTCCCTTCACGGAGCATATAGACGAATCGAACGTACAGGTGGTGTCGGTGCGCGATATATCCGCGATATGTCCTTGACATCAAGTAGCCCGGCGGTATATCCCCGACTGCAAGTTTCAATCCGAACATACATGAACTACGGCGTTCGGTCTCTTTGAGGGGGATAAACCAATGAAGAGGCTTCTAGCGGCAACGGCGTTGTCGTGTTTTATTCTCGCGCTCACAGGGAGTGCGATCGCACAAACCAGTAATGGTCAGGTCGGCGGCGTCGTTCAGGATCCCAGCAAGGCACTGATTCCCGGAGTATCCGTTACGTTGCGAAATGTCGATACAGGTGTGACGACCACACAGGTAACGAATGAAAGCGGCGCGTATAACTTTGCGAGCGTCCCGCCAGGAACCTATCAAGTAACCGGGACCTTGCCCGGATTCAAGACATCGGTCACCAACGGCGTCATCGTCGGAACAGCCGCGCAAGTGCGCATCAACCTCACACTCGAAATCGGAACGATCGATTCCAAAGTCGAGGTCAGCATATCGTCGGCGCAATTGATGACAGAGTCGTCTGCATCCGTTGGCGACGTGCTCCCGGCTCAGCGAGCGTTGGACCTGCCAATTGTCGGCAACGACGTGCTCGACCTTGTGAAGATCATGCCTGGCTACCGATCCTTCCCTCAATTCAATGCCGCCGGCGTCGCTGTCTACGATGTGTTCGCCGGGCAGACGTCAGACACGGTCAACATCACACGTGATGGCTTGACAGTGAACGACGGCCGCAACAATGCAGCTCAGTTTGGTCTCACGACGACGACAAACATCAATCCCGAGCTGGTCGGCGAAATCCGGTTGATTCTCGCTCCGGTAGATGCGGAGCTCGGAAGAGGCAACACGCAGATTCAGGTTCAAACGCGAGGAGGAACGAACAAGTATTCGGGCAGCGCGGTGTGGAATATTCAGAACACGGCGCTGAACGCCAACACGTGGGACAACAACAACGACATCGTCAATGGAGTTTGGACACCAACAGAACCCGACTGGAGAAACACACACGACGTCACCGTTACCTATGGCGGTCCGATCGTCCGGAACAAGACCTTCTTTTTCGTGGCCGTTGAACGGCAGAGCAGCCTGACGAGAGCTCTTCAAACCAACACCGTTTACACAGACCCGGCCCGACAAGGCATCTTTCGGTACTGGGAAAAATGGAACCCCGCGAATGCAGCGGCCGCTGTACCGACGATTCCTGCAAGCTCAACACAGGGCGTGGCTCCTTCTGTGGACTACTCGGGTAATCCGTTGGCGCCCAAGTTCAATCCTGACGGGTCACCCTATAACGGAGTCCTGAAGTGTTTCAGCGTCTTCGGCAATGTAAAAGTAGACGGCAGCCCCTTCGGCCCATCGGACTGCCCTGGTGGTAAGGCGGAAGTGAATTCGAGTCCGTGGGACCCGTTCCGCACAACGTTCGATCAAACCGGACACATTGTGAAGATCCTCGACAAAATGCCGCGCGCGAACTGGTTTGGTGCGGGAGACGGTCTGAATACTGCGGGATTCCGCTGGGTGCGTCGAACAAACGGCCAGGGTGGCAATAATGCCGCCGCCGGTGTCAGCGATTTCGTGAATCGAACACAGTTGAACCTGAAGATCGATCAGAATTTCACGTCGAAGCATCGCATCAGCGGCAACTGGACGTACGAGCGTGACGACAGCGACGATTTCGCGGCAAGCTGGCCTGACGGTTACAATGGCGAAACTCGCCGAAAGCCCCAGGTATTCACGATCACAGGAACATCCACATTGTCACCGACGATGTTGAATGAAGCGCGGTTCGGCGTGCGACGAGCTGTAACGGGACGCTTCATCGCCAGAGAAAGCAGCGACGCCTCGGTTGCGGATGGCGTAAACGCATGGTATCTCAACGGCGGCGCCGGCTCGAACGGCGAACTTTATCCCGCCGCCTTTAACCCCGCAGGTGTCGGCAACGGCATATTCAGCGTCACGAGCCAAAGCAACGGCGATACAACTTCCCTCTACAACTTTGCAGACACCTTCAGCTGGACCCTTTCGAGGCATTCCTTCAAATTCGGTGCAGACATACGCCTTAACCGCTCGAATGGATTTAACAGCACAAATGGTAGTCTCATCCCTTTGGTTTCCGGAGGAGCTTCCTCCAACTTGAACAGCATTTTGGCTTCGACTGGTAATACGGGCATCTTTGCCACGCAGTTGACTAACTTTTTGTCAGCCGCTCCCACGGGTACAACCTCGGCACGGGCCGCATCGGCGAATCTGCTGTATTTTATGGCCGCATCGATTCAACAAGCCTCGCAGCTCTACTGGATCGACAACAAGGACGATGTCAGCAACGCCACCTGGCAGGATCTCCTCACGCGTCAACGGAAATACCGAAATCAAATCGAAAACGAGTGGTCTGCTTTCTGGAAAGATGATTGGAAGCTGACACGCGAACTGACGCTCAATCTTGGTCTGCGTTACGACTATTACGCGTCTCCATACATTGATACAGGGCTCACGGCAGCTCCAATCGGACTGGGCGGAGGCCTGTTCGGAAATAGCCGCTCGACCACAGCCGGGCTTTTTGATCGATGGTTGACGCCGGGAGGAACTTTTCTGACGGGGTACGGCTCCAATGTCTCAGCAGCGAATGCGCTTGCCTGCACCCCCGGAGTAAAACAGCCGGGTCTTCTGCCGGTGTCGACATGCGATCCCAATTTGCTCACACAGATTGAATTTGTCGGACCGAATACACCGAATCCGGGCAAGGTCGTCATTCCCAAAGACAAAAACAATTTCGGTCCTGCTGTAGGTTTCGCCTGGCAGTTGCCCTGGTTTGGCGAGGGCTTGACGACGGTTCGCGGCGGTTATCAGATTACTTATAGCGCGCCTCGGACTGCCGGCGGTCTGGATACGGTTCTGGGATCAGCGCCAGGCAATACTCTCTCGGCAACAACGCAGGTCTCGGATCCGGACCTTGCCGCTATCCTTGCCACTCGAGCATTGAACCTGACCGATCTGCCCGCGCTGGTTCCCGTCCGGCCAACCAGTAATCCCGGAGCGACAGTTCCCATTTACGGACGAAGCACGACCTTCGAAGCTTACGATCCAAAATACAGAACGCCCTACATCCAGAACATCACGCTGCAGATCACCCGGACCTTGCCGCAGAAGATGACGCTTGATGTTCGTTACGTGGGAACATTTGGGCGGAAACTTGACGGCACCGCCAATCTGAATCTGGTGACGGTGTTCGATAACCCCGAACTCTTCGACGCACTCGAAGTCACCAGGGCCGGCGGAGATTCTCCACTCTTGGATCAGATGTTTGCTGGATTGGACATTCATGGCACTACGGGAACCGGATATGGCGCAGTCGGAACATGCACGGCAGTGGCAGGCGCTCCTGGTGGCGAGGGATGTCCTGCCGGGCAGGTGCGGCAACACGGATCCGCACACCTGCGGAGAAACAGTACATTCACGGCGAACCTGGCGAACGGCAATTACGTAGGCGTGATCAATAGTCTGGCCAGTCTCAGCACAGTCCAAAGCGGACTTCAAGCACTGCCCGCAGGATTGACAGGAGTAACCAGCCGAGTTCTTCGCAACGGTTGCGACCGGTTGGCTAACAATCTTTACAATCCCGGCAATGCGCCATCGTCAACCAACATTCCTACCCGATGCTTCCCGGAAGATTACTTCTACACGAATCCGCAGTTCAGCACAGCGACGTATCGCGGGAATCTCGCACACAACAACTATCATTCGATTCAGATCCAGCACACGATTCGTCCCAACGTCTTAGGCCTGAGCCTGCAGTCGACATACACGTGGTCCAAGCTGCTCACCGACAAGTACAACACCTTCGTCGATCCGCGGCATCGGAACGCTGATTACTCGATGGACTATGCTGGAGTGCCGCAGGAAGTTCGTTTGAACGGCACCTTCGAGTTGCCGTTTGGTCCAAACAAGTTGTTCTTTGGCAACTCGTCCGGATGGGTCGCACGGTTGTTGGAAAGATGGCAGACGAGCATTGTCTACAACTGGGGATCGGGACAACCCCGCGATACGTTCACGGGTCAGAAGTTGTATGCCGGCGGCGGTGGCAATCAACCCCAGGCGCGTCCGGACATCGTTGGCCCATGGGTCAATCCGAAAACCGATTTCCACCAGAATGGCCCGAACAACGACACGGGCACCATCTATGGCTGGCCAAATCCCTACGCCACTTTCGATGACCCACAGTGTTTTAGCAGGGTGGGCGCTACCGACAGCATGGGTTTCAATCTTCAGGACAGTTGCACACTCAACGCGCTGGCGCTGATCGCACCTGGCGGAACTCCGGGTGCGATCGCACTGACGCCAGCAGCGGATGGAAGCCCTCGATGGGGTGTCCCGGTTTTGCAGAACTCCCTTCCCGGAACTCAGGGCAACCAGGGTGCGCGCATGTTGCGACTGCCCGGCCGATGGTTCTTCGATGCGAATATCTCAAAGACGTTCCGATTAACGGAGTCCAAGCTGCTTCAAATTCGAATCGATGCAAACAACATTCTGAATCACCCAAATCCAGGAGAGCCCAACTTCAACGTTCAAAGCGACGACTTCGGTCGTGTGACCGCGGACAAGGTCAGCAATGCCGCTTCACCGCGCGCGTTTCAGGCTCAGCTTCGCTTGACGTTCTGAAGAAGAGAAAGCTTCAGAAATAGAAATCTCGAGAACTGGCCGTTACGAACCAGGTGCGCAGATCTTCAAATCGCACCTTGTCCATGCCCTTAGCGGCCCGCGGGGTTATTCGGATTGGCAGGAGTGGGTCCGAATGAGCGGCCGTCCGGCAGTTTCGCCCCCTGGTACTGACCTCCGTGCGACCCGTCCTTCATCGGGTATGCCTCGATCGTGATGCGGTCGCCGGGTTTGACGCTGTCCATCTTCCAGCCGGCGCCAGTGACTTGTCCGATGGAGCCCATCTCGAAGGCCCAATCGGTAACGCGCCCTGTCGCTGCGTCCACGACGTTGACGTGCAACCAGCAGTGCGGATTGGTCCATTCGAATTCCTTCAAAGTTCCGGAGACGGTGATTTTCTTTTCGTGGTCAAACATCGCGAACGAGTGATGGGCCAGCGCCGCAATCGGTGTCAGGAGTAGAACCGTCGATATCAGCACGATTCGAACGTTCATTGGAGACCTCCCTAGCATTGCTCGATTCTGTTTTCGGGAAAGGTACCGTTCTTATAACATAAACGCGACAAACCGAACCCAATACAACCCGGCATGCGAGGAGGAACTCGTGTATACGATCCGTTTGATTATGGTAGCGATCCTCATTGCGGCAAGCGTGGAGGCTGCGACGTGGAAAGAATATCCGCAACCACAGCTGGGCTTCGTTGTCGAGTTTCCATCGGATCCGGTGACGTCGACGACGAACTACAAGACAACGCTGGTTCCGTCCGCTGCAGTGCACTTGTTTTCGGTAAAGGAAGACCGTTCGATCTATGCCGCCGCGGTCGTGGATCTGCTCGATCGTAAGGAGGACGGCGCGATCTTGCTCGGTGAGGCCGAATCGATTGTTTCAGGGTTGGGAGACGTTACGTCCATTTCCGTCTCTCGAGTTGAGCCCGGGCGTGCGGCAGTCTACGGCAGGTTCATTACGATCACGTGCCGCAGCGGTCGCGCGCAGGATCAACTCGGCCAGACGCCGGAAACCGTCCGAGCATGGTTCAAAGTCGTCAGTGGCGCCGAATGCCCGGACGGCGGCCACCTTATGGTCAATATGTTCTTTAACAAAGGGCGTCTCTATTTGATTCAGGGCCTCAACCTGCCTGGTGAAGAGGGCGCCGGTTTCAGCCCGGCAGCCCTCCGGTTTTCCAATTCAGTCAGCTTTTTCGCGGCCGATGGATCGCGGAATTTCGCGGACACGTTTAAGTAGGTTCCTGGACCGCTTCGGTCAAATCCCGAAGTCTTCTACACAACCTGATATTCAGGCGTGCTCATCAACAGGTGCACAGTCATTCGGAGCGGGTCTTCCATGTAGGTCTTTGCGCGGTCCACGCTCTCGGTCCCGAGGTCCTTCGTGAGGAATGCGACGAGTGCGTCACGCGTTTCCTTCGCGGCCGGCACGCGGAGCATCCGCCACGTGAGGTAATCGACGGCTTCCATCGTGGTTTTCGCGCCGCTTGTCAGCACCATTGTGGTCAGATCAAACTGCGCTGCGTCGCGCGGCGTAGGAATGAGCTTGCGCGCAGCCTGCTCCCAGCCGGTGTAGCCCGAGATCCGCGTGTTGAACTTCTCGTCACGCTCGAGCGCGACGCGATCGAACTCGCTCATTTTTGCCGGATCGTTCACGGCCGTCGCCGCGCCGATGTCGTAGCCGTCTCGTAGACGCTCTCCGAGTAGGTTGTCAGAGCCCGCGTTGAAGTTCCAGTCTCGGAAGCCGGTCATGTCCGGAATGAGCGTGTCGCGTGCCACATTGCCGCGTGCGATCAGAAGCCCCGGCGTGATCCACGCTTTGCCCCCGGCCCAACCGGCTACGGACGGCGGATTCAAGAGATGCTGGCCGAGCGCGATCGTCGACTGGTTGAAATCGGGCACGCCGGGTACAGACTCCGCACCCAAGTGCTTCATCAGTGCGACCATGTGCTCGACCGGGCCCTTGATGTGCCCGCCGTAGCTTGCGGCGCTGTAGAAATCCTTCGATGTGAAAATGACTGTCAGCAGCGGCTTGACTGCGTAGTCGGCGTCGCGCAGCACCGTGCCCAGCTGCTTACGCAGTGCCGGCGAAATCTCGTCGCGCACGAGGAAGCGATAGATCTTCGCGGCCAGGAACTCCGCTGTAATGGGTTGCTCGAAAATGATCTTCAGTATGTCCGCTCCGTCGAAGTTGCCCCTGCGGCCCAGAAATTCCTTGATGCCGTCGTCGTGCTTTTCGGAATCCATCTTGAATGCCAGGTCGTCGAAGTACCAGCCGGTGAACGCCCGCGCGCACTCTCGGACGTCTTTCTCGGTGTAGTTCCCGACACCCATCGTGAAGAGTTCCATGACCTCGCGCGCGAAGTTCTCGTTCGGCGCGCCCTTCACGTTGTACTGCGCATCGAGGAAGTAGAGCATTGCCGGGTTCCTCGCGACCTCGATCGTCAGATCGCGCAAGTTGCCGGTGGCGTAGCGCTCGAAGAGCTCGATCTGCTGGTGCATCTTTCTGTAATCGCGCACTTTGTTCTCGTGCGTGGCGAAGTGGCCGTGCCAGAGCAGCGCCATCTTCTCTTCCACGGGGTGCGTCGTTTGCAGCATCCGGTTCGCCCACCAATAGCCAAGGCGCCGAGTTTCGAGCATCGTCGCGCGCAACCAGTAGAAGAAGCGATCCGACACCGGCTGCATGGGGCGGTTTCCGGCGGGCTTCACGTCCACGCCCATCGAAGCACCATACTTCTCGGCGCGATCGGTCGCGTCCGGCCGGCTTTCCGGGAAACGATCGAGTGTGGGGTCCCAGAGCCCCGACTCGACGAACGGTTTCATGTTCGGATTTGGCAGGCGCTCGTAACGCACGAGCGACTCGACCGCGCGTTCGAGGCCGGCATCGGCCAGTTTCTCGATCTCTTCCGGCGTGCCGCCGAAGCCCGCATGTGCGAGCAGGTGTGCGGCGCGGTCGTAGTTCCACTCAGACGGCGGCAGCGGCGAAACGTCGTCCTGCCACGCAACGGGTCCTGGGGACCATGGAAAGCGCGGAGTCATCGTTCTTTTCCTTAGGGTGCAGCGTGTTTCTCTGTCCGCTGCGCTTGGATCATGCCGAGTGTCTCAAACGGCTGGCCGAGCACCGTCGTCGCGTCGGCTCCGAGCCACTCCTTTATCAAGGTGGCATACACGCGGCGGAAATCGATCGTGCTTTGAAGGTTGTCGCCGAGCACGAGCTCGGACAGGCTCGGCGGTTTGCCGTACATGCCGCCTTTCACCGCGTTACCGATCACGAAATTTACCTGCGCGGTACCATGGTCGGTGCCCAGGCTGGTATTTTCCGGCACGCGCCGCCCGAACTCACTGTGGACGTACATCACCACGTCATCGGCACGGCCGATGCGCTGCATCTCCGAGAAGAAGCCTTCGATGGCATCGGAGCAGTATTGAAGCTGGCGGTCATGTGGCGCCGCCTGGTTGACGTGCGTATCGAAGAGACTGCCGCGCAACGGCACGTAGTAAAGCTTCGTCGGGAAATCGGCTTCGATAAGTGCCGCGACTTTGTCCAGATCGAGCAGACGCAGATCCGGGTTGGCCTTGGCCCGGTATGCACTCCACGCCGCGCGCACGACCTCGGACGCTTGCGCTGCGCTCTTCGTCACTTCGAGCACATATTTATGGGCGTCGCCGACCGGTTTTTGGTCTGCAGCGAAATTATCGAGTACCGGTTTCTCCTGCGCAAAAATGCCGCGCTTGAACATCTGCGGATCGACGAACACCAGCGGTACGTGCTTCGGCGCCTTGACCGCAAGCGTTTGGCTCTCGGCGATGTTCACGATCATGTTCTCGCGAGCGCCGGAGGGATCGAGGTCTGCGGCCGTGCGGCCGACCCAGCCGTACTCGTTGCCGCTGTTCGGTGCTGCCGTGTGCCAGAACGATACCGACGTGAAGTGCGAGAACGACGGTCGGTCGTAGCCGACGCCATGCACGATAGCAATTTTACCGTTGTCGTAGAGGCGCTTCATGCCGCGCATCGACTTGTACCAGCCGAACTGCGCGTCGATCTTGAGCACGTCCTGCTCTTTGATGCCGATCGTAGGCCGGTGCTTGTAGTAAAGCGGGTCGCTGTAAGGAACGATGGTGTTCAGGCCGTCGTTGCCGCCGAACCATTCGAAGACAACGAGAATCTTGCCACTCTGATTCGCTGCGATGCTGGAGCTTGCCTGGGAGAACACCGGTGGTACCGGGCCGATGCCACCGAACAGGCCGAGCCCTATGCCGCCTGCGCCGAGACGCAGCATGTCGCGACGAGAAACGCCGGTTCCAGTCAACGGATTCCTGGTGGTCATGAGGCTTCGCCTCCGCTGAGGAGTGGCCGAAGTATATCTCGTCCGCATTGGAGGATGTAAATCATTGCCAAACTGGCTGCATCGGGCTTTACCCGCGTGCCGTCAGGGTAAGGGCACCAGTTGGTCTATTTCGGTTTCTTGACTTCATAGGCCGGCCAGCCTGATGGGGTGTTCTCCGGCATGACGACCATGAAAGCCTCGACCGCGTGTATCTGCCCCCCGTAGATCTTGAAGGCTTCGAACATGGTCAACGCGTTGCCGGCTCCGTAACTACCGGTGTTCCCGAAATCCTGACGGAATACGACGATGCCGAGGTCTTCGTCGACGCAAACCAGACGATAGGTAACGTCCGGGTGAGCGATGATGCTCTGAGTCTTGATGTTTTCGCCGCCGGCGCGCGCGCCAGGGCCGGCCATGAGCCCTCCGTTTTCGATCCGGTAGGCATCGGGAGCAAAAGGCGCATCGACGGCTGCGAAGGACCCTCCGACTTTCAGGCCGGCCGGATAGTACTCTGCGATGCGGATTAGATCGGCGCGAGAATTGCGTTGCGCGGCATCGGGAACAAACAGCATCGCAGCCCGAGGCTTTATCAGGTTCTCGCTCAGCGTCCCGCCGCGGCTGCGCGCGATAATCGTTTCGACTTCCGTGATCTTCTTGTCGACGACCTTCAGACGCAGTGCCAGCATGATGGGCATCGCGTTTTCTTCCACAACTACGAAAGAAGCAGCCATCCCGTCGCGAACGTCGAGGAAGTCCTCTCGAAACTCGCGCGCCTTGGTGAAGTTCTTCCACAGACCTTCGCCGAGCTTGATCTCCTTAGTGTCTTCCGTGAACCTGACGCCAGGCGCCGTTGTCAGCGCCGCGGGGTTGTGCTTGCCCATCGCATCCAGGTACTGAGTGACAAAACCGCGAAGACACTCACGGTCGCAGGAGTTCGAAGCCCCGCGACCCTGCGCATGAACGCTCACGGCGACAGCAAGCAGGAGTGCAGCGACTGCGCCGAGGAGGGGCAGTGGAAGAAGTCCAAACGGACTTTTTGCTGATTTTCCTCGATCAAACGAACATTTCATAGAGGTCCTCTCATAGAGGTCCTCGCATGGTTGTGCATCACAGCTCCTTGTCGATCGGCAGGTGCCAGGATTCGCTTGGCGAAGGTTATAAACGACAACCAGACCAAAGTCGAGGATAAGGGGTTGAAGTGCAGGATAGAGACAGCACCGCGCCAACGATTCCTTAATGCCGTCGATTTGTCTGGTCGAACGGGACGCTGGTATGCTCCGCCTACCTATATGCGCGACATCCCAACGGCGAAGGCGGTAACAGCGATACCGGTGTCGGCTGAGGGGCAGGCGGGCAATGCAGAAGCTCTCCACCTGTTGCGCCCTGAGAGCCGGAAAGGGGATGCTTGAAACCGGCGCAGTGGCATCAAATCGAAAGTCTGTACAACCAGGCTCTGGAAATGGAGGCCGCCTGGTCGGCGGCCTCCATTTCCAGAGCCTGGTTGTACAGACTCTTGATTTGATGCCAACGCGCCGGGTTCATGCCCCACCTCTTCGCATTTCCCGCCGAAGCCACACTTTGGCAAG
>Ga0157375_10001653_pt1 | contig 19171 bp, 13 predicted proteins | sample M35metaG_FD_115311 | JGI IMG/M metagenome (GOLD analysis project Ga0157375, IMG submission 115311) | Miscanthus rhizosphere microbial communities from Kellogg Biological Station, Michigan, USA - M3-5 metaG | ecosystem: Host-associated > Plants > Roots > Rhizosphere > Soil | place: USA: Michigan... | reverse complement strand
GCTGCTTGAGAACAATCCGGATCTGTTCCGGATGAAGTAATCAAACGTAAAGCCTAACCCACCTTTCCATGCATCAAAATCAATACCGGCATCAAATGTGTGCGATGTTTCCCAGCTGATATTCGGGTTTGGCAAGCCGGTGCTTTGTACAGCATTGACAAAGTTATTTCCAAATACCGATCCGCTTGGTAACTGGTTGTTGCTTCCGCCCGCGGGATAATAATAGCCCTGCAGGAACTGGAAGTACAAGGTATTGTCATCACCTAACACGCCGTAGGAGCCACGCAGTTTTAACTGATCGATAAACGATAGTGCTGATGAATTTTTCCAGAAATCTTCTTCAGATATATTCCATGCCGCCGAACCGGACGGAAAGAATCCGCTTTTCTGATGTGGAGGAAATTTCGATGATTCATCATTTCTAAAACTAAATTCGGCCAGGTATTTGCCTTTGTAATCGTAGTGCAGCCTGCCAACTACTGAATTGGTGGTATAGTGGTACAAAGTGCCATCCTGCGATGCCTGTTGATTGAGAGAGTTACCGGCAAAAAGTTGATCAACAGGTATGGCGAGCTCCCTATACGCCGCAAAATTATCTGCCTGCTGGTCGTTACCTTCATACAATAACAATGCGCTGATATTATGCCCACCTTTAAACGAGTGATCATAGTTGATAGATAACTGGTCAGTATTCTGGGGGTAGTTATAATACTGCCTTTGCACATAGCTTGGCGCACCGGTCAAATGAGCGGCGTAGACTTTGGTTGCATCATCATACGTATACAGGTTATATGCCTTGTCAAATTGCTTGTTATCCTGTATCTGATCATTGAAGCTGTACATTGCTTTGATAGAAAGCCCGTCAACAAAAGGGACTTTATATTCAAGGCTCATCATACCATTAAAAAATTTATTATTTTGTATAGTATAGCCACTTACGTCAGCGTTTTCAAAAGCAACCGGGTTGCCACCATCAACCTGGCCCTGAGTATAGTATGGCGAAGTGTTATTAGCATAAATTGTCTGAATCGGCAGCTCGCGCCAGGTTTCCCTTGTGGTCCACCAAACTGATGTAGCCGGTGAATTTTTCTGATCCATAATGGCGCTTAAATTCAAATTCAGCGTCAGGTTTTTAGTTATCTTGCTGGAAACGTTTGAGCGCACATTATAACGTTTGTAGTACAGATCATTACTGGTCAGGAAGCCATTCTGTCCTGTAAACCCGCCGCTTAGTAAATAAGTGGTGTTATCGTTACCACCGGTTGCGGTCAGATTGTGCTGTTCCTGGAAGGCTGACTTTTTGAAAACAGCATCATACCAATTCGTACTTTGCTTAGCTCCGTTGGTATAAGCAGCAAAATCAGCTGGAGTATAAACAATTCTGCCGCCATTTGCCTGGTGCAGAGATTGCTGATTAACCAATGTCATGTATTGAACAGCATCAACAGGTTTAGGTAAGCCAGAAGGTACTTGTGAACCAAAAGTTCCTGAGTAATCTAATTGAAGGCTTCCTTTTTTACCTTTTTTAGTAGTTACCAGGATAACACCGTTAGCAGCCTTAACACCATAAACGGAAGCCGAAGCATCTTTCAAAACCGAAACACTTTCAATATCGTTCGGGTCAAGTCGTGCCAAAATATTGCTGCTTCCTGTTGAGTTATCCCCGGTATCGCCGGTAACGCCAAAATCAGGCATCTGAACACCATCAACCACCACCAACGGAGTACCGCCAAATCCACGGATAGAAATATTGTTGTTAAAATCACCCGGCTCGGCGGTGTTTTGCATCACCTGCAAACCGGCAACTTTACCGGTCAGCATGTTCTCTACGTTTTCATTCTTGGTAGTTTCGATTTCCTTATTGGTTACCGAAGTTACTGCCGTGGTTAATGATAGTTTCTTTTGGCTACCGTAACCGACAACTACTACTTCGTTCAACGAGGATGAACCGGGCGATAACTTAATAGTAACCGGGTTAAGGTCCTTTAATGTTACTTGCTGAACGGTATATCCCACATAGGTAAACACAAGTATTTGTCCCGTACTTGCGTTAATAGAGAACTTACCGTTCAGGTCGGTCACTGTGCCCTCGTTTGTCCCTTTCAGTTTTACAGAAACACCGGGTAATGTTTCTCCTTTTTCATCCATCACAGTACCCTGCACTTTCCCCTGATTTTGCGCATATACGGAAACTGACATGAGCAATGCCAGCAGTAATGCCAGGTGCGGGGAAATGATGATCTTAATTTTAGCCAGGCAGAGGCTGATCAGCCGGCTTCGACAGGTAAAAGATTTTTTCATAAATAAATAGGTTTGTTGGTTTATAGTTCACCATAGGTCAATTGGTAAACCTTTGGCTTTTCAGTACACAATGTTAGAGGGGTGGTATTAAGAAATGGGTTAAAAAACGGGTTAATTAGCTAATAATTTTATTAACCATAGGGTAAAACCCACTATCGGATTAATTGTAAAATATACACTGAAATAGCATAGTACCAGAAGGAATAGAATAGGAGTACACCAAAAAGGTCAGAAAAATGGCCTATTGGATTAATTTTTCAAAACTGGTTTGGTAGTTTGTGCCGAATGATCTTTTGTATTCAGCTGCAAACTGATCGTAGACTTTACGGGCCTGTTCAATACCTTTTAATTTGCGTAATCCTTTTAATTGATATTTCAATGCGGTATCATTAAACGGATCAATATCCAATATCAGTTTAGCCAGATCGGGCACAGGGCGCAAATCTCCGGCATTATAATATTTAATCAGTATAGGCTGGATCAAGCCAACCAGTTGTTCGCCATAATTATTTTTAAAATCATCCAGCCATTGGTCAGCCATATCTGCAAGGAGCGCCCCCCTTGATATCAGGTCGAAATGCTCTAATATTTTTTGGTCATTATTTCCCCATTGGCTTTCTTTAATTAAGGCTAAAACAGTAAAATAATCACAGAATAATTCTTCCGAAAACTTAAACATGTAATTATCGTTCTGGAAAGTCAAATCAATCCCGTTAAGGTCGCTGATAATGCTTCTCAAATGATTAAAAGTAACCCCCTTAATGTTTTTTGTCTTGGCTACATCTTTATCGGGCCATAGCAAGGCGGATATTTTTTTTGAAGTAATGCCGGTATAGTCGCGGCTATTGATCAGTATAAGAATAAACAAGTGCTTTATTTTAGGACTGAACAGGTAAGTAATATCTCTGCCGTTTTTATTATAAACTGCAAACTCGCCCAATAAATAAATGCCGTTCTGCCTTTTGCCGGTTCCCTGCTTTTCGACCGGCAGCAATGGCGCCTGCGGCATTTCAGGCTTAGGCAAAGTTCCCGCAGGCCTTCTTCTGATAATTATTACTACGAAAACTCCCAGGATGATAATAGTGCCGATGCCCAGGTAGAGCCATAAATGACCTTTACTTTGCGGAGGTACCAGCGATTTTAAATAGGCTGCATTACTCACCGGCGGGGCCAATAACGAATATATTTTGATGCTTGAATTTATACGGTCGGTAAACTCCTGTATGGTGCAGAAAAACTCGTTGGTTTTATGGTTAAAAAACAGGTTAATATCCGATTCTATTCTTTCGGAAGTAACTGGTATTGGCGCACTTACTACTTCATAAGAACCATCCTGTATTGAGAATTTATATAAACGTATTTCCGTCTTAGCAATCTCGTGCGGATAGCACAAAGCATAGAAGTATTTTTTGTCAGGCGACAGGATCAGGTTATTGGCAGGCACAAAAACCTCCTTATTCTGAGGATGTATGCTCCAGGCTTTTTTGATTGTATGGGTTCTTAGGTTGATGCGGTACAGATCATAAAATTGCTTGCCCCCTACTATCTGGTTCCCAGACTCATTACCATAACCACCGAACAGCAATATTTCATCGGGATTATCAGAATTCCCGGTTGCTGCAAAAAAGCGCGGTGTTATGTTGTCGCCTTTAAAAGGTACTTCCGCCCAACTACCCTTCCCCGCATCATATTTCAGGAATTTGTTATAATATCTGTATGCACCATATCCTCCAAACAAATAAATGGTATCCTGCTGCAGGTTATAAAACATATTGTGGTGATGGCGTTGCTGCGGCAATATGGTTGTACCTATCGCTTCCCAATTCAGATTGTTCCTGTCCATATTCAGCGAAGCAACACTTGTCATTCCTTTGGGTATGTCAAATAGCTCATAGAGATAGCATTTGTTTTCACGTGCGTTAAAGATGCTTTTGCCAAGCACCATAGGTATGGGCAGTTTATTTTGAAATGGTGTAAAAATGGCCCTTTTTGATGCGGAATCAAAAGTGATGAGCGAATCTTTTTTGAAAATAAACAGATTCTGATCAATGGTATTAAAGTTTAACCCCACTACTTCTTTAAAAGCTTGCCTGTAAACCGGTTTCCAAAAATATGACTCATTGATCAGCCAAACCGGATTTTCCACGGTACCGGTAACATCGCCTTCCCGGTCATGCACCAGGATGCCTTTCCACTCGTCCAGCGGGAAAACATAGGTTCTTTTATCATCACCCACCGACAGGTTTTTAATGGCCATATTAGGCACTTCGGTGTAAAATTGATTTTTGCCAAATACCATGTTACCCTCGGCCTGGCCTTTAAAACCAAGCTCATTGGCCTGGTAAAGCTTACCGTTTATGTAAAGGCCGATTTTGTCATTTTTCAGATCAAAATCCATCCGGACTCTCATCCATTTGCCCTTTTTAAGCAAGGGTTTATCAAGCGGAATCTGAATTTTGTTGCTTTTCCTGTCGATATTAAAGTTGAGGAAACCCGAACCATTCATATACAGATAACTTAAGCTATATGAATTGTCTTTTTCAGCAAGATTGAACACGTAACCCAGATGCGCATTATCCCATAACGAAAGATCGAAGTTGACGTACATGTGGTCATGAAATTCGGGCACGTCATTGCCGAATACATGCAGCGAAGTGCGTTTGGTTAGTAAGCTGTCATTTGAATTAAAAAGCAAGCCCTGCGCCTTGCCGTCCAGAAGCTGGAAAGTGAAAAGTAAAAGAAAAATAGTTTTATAGGGGTAGAAAAATAAAGCTTTAGTAAATTTCAGCATCAATAGTAATACTTTAACCGGCTTGCACCGCCGCCTGCACAATTTCAGTACTAAAATAGGTTTTTTTAAGGAAGTACCATTTAGCTGTTTTTAAAACGAGCTACAGAACCGGAAAATGAAGATGTGGCACCCTGTTGTTTTGAAACGGCGTATGACAAAAAAAGCAAAAGAGCAGCGATCTCGTCTGTTTCAGCTTCTTCCATGTCTATTTAACATTTATTAACATAAATTAACTATGTGTGAGTTTGGTCCCTAATAGTTTAGTTATATCTTAGGGCGTCCTAATAAAACCTTATGAAACATACGACCCTACTATGCCTTATTTTTCTTACTCTTTCTACCTCTCTGATTGCCCAAAATAAATACGCTGTAAAAGGCGCGGTAAGCGATAGCGTTGAACATGTAAAACTTCGCAACGCTTCGGTATCAGTACTAAATGCCAAAGACTCAACACTTGTTACTTTTGCTCGCGCTGCCGAAGACGGCTCGTTCAATATCAGCGGTCTTTATCCGGGTAAATTCATAGTATTATTATCATATCCTGACTATGCAGATTACGTAGACAAATTCAGTCTGGATTCTGCTAAACAAAATTTCAATTTCGGCAATATCCATTTAGACCTGAAATCGCGATTACTGCACGAGGTGATCATTAAAGGCACCGCAGCCGCCATCAAAATAAAAGGAGACACCACTGAATTTAATGCAGCAGCTTATGTCACGCAACCAAATGCCAAGGTAGAGGATCTGCTAAAACAATTACCCGGCATACAGGTGGATAAGGATGGCAAGATCACGGCACAAGGCCAAACTGTAAACAAAGTGCTGGTTGACGGCGAAGAGTTTTTTGGGGATGATCCTACGCTGGTCACCAAAAATATCCGTGCTGATATGGTGGATAAGGTGCAGTTATTTGATAAGAAAAGCGACCAGGCTGCCTTTACCGGGATTGATGACGGGAAGAAGGAAAAGACCCTTAATATCAAACTAAAGGCAGATAAAAAGAATGGTATGTTTGGCAGGGCCGAAGCGGGTGGTGGAACTGAGGATATTTACCAGGCGCAATTATTATTCAATGCCTTTAAAGCAAAGCAGAAGCTTTCGGTTTACGGCACTTTAGGTAATAACGGCAGAACGGGTTTGGGATGGGAGGATAACCAGAAATATGGCACCGGGAATAATATCCAATCAGACGACAGCGGCTCAATTTTCTTTTTTGGGGGCAACGGAGACGATCTGGATTCCTTCAATGGGCAATACAATGGACAGGGTTTGCCTATAGCCCGTACCGGTGGTATACATTATGATACCAAATGGAACAATGATAAGGAATCGTTAAATACCAATTATAAAATAGGTTCACTTACGGTGGATGGCACTAATGCAAACATTACGCAAAACAATCTTCCTGACACAGTACTGGTCAACAACTCGGGACAGAAATTCCATAATTATATGTTCAGGCAAAAGCTGGATGTAACTTACAATGTAAAGCTGGATACCAGCTCAAACCTGAAAATAGCAGTAGATGGTACGTCAAAGAATACAAATACCAGAGACTATTATAGTGCATTTGAAACCCGTAACGATACACTTGTAAATAAAAGCACCCGCGACATCACCAACAATGTTGATCAAAAAATATTTAATGCAAGTGCCTTTTATACCCATAAATTTAAGAAACCCCGCCGCACGCTGTCGTTCAATATTAGTGAGGCTTTTAACCAGAGCGAGGCAAAAGGGTCTTTGACATCAGATATATACTTTTATAGTCCCACCATAGATTCATTGCATACCAATCAACATAAAACCAATAATTTAAAAAGTTCTGTTTTAACCACTAACCTTGTATATACCGAACCACTCTCAAAAACTTTGGCTGTTTCACTTAGCTATGGAGTTGATATAAATAACGGCACAGCCGACAGGAGAACATTTGATAAATCAACCAATTACACTATTTTGGATGCTGCCTTCAGCAGCAATTACAGGCTTTACAGTTTATCTAATATTGGCGGCGCCATATTTAATTTCAAGAAGGGGAAGACGATTATCAATTTTGGCACGAAGGTGGGTGATGTCCGTCTTCGCCAGACAGATGAGACTACCGGTAATGTGCTGCCGCGAAATTTTACCGACTGGATGCCACAGGCCAACTTTCAGTACCGTTTTTCGCAGCAAAAATCATTTAATATAAACTATCGCGGAAATACCACGCTGCCTACTTTAGATCAGTTGCAGCCTATAAAAAACAACAACAATCAGCTTAACATCATTGTTGGTAACCCCGAACTAAAACCATCATTCACCAACAATTTCAACATTTGGTACAATTCCTTTAAAGTGGTATCCAGCCAGTATATCTACCTGTCAGGAAATTATTCCTATACCACCAACCCTATCGTAAGTGATGTTACCTATGCCCCGAATGGAGGTAGCGTAAGTCAATATTCCAACCTGCCGGGTAAACGGACCTCTAACTTCGGTCTTTGGGCCAATTTTGATAAAAAGATAGAAAAACTGGATATGAATGCAGGCATAGGGATGAATGCTAATGGTAATACCTACTATAACCTGGTAAATGGTGCCCTGAACAGGACCCAAAATTATACTTTCAATCCGCGTGTTAATTTTAGTAAATACAAGGAGAAAAAAATTGAACTTTATGTTTCAGGGGGGCCGACTTATACCATCAGCAAGTCGTCCCTGCAGCCAAACATTAACAATAACGGCAGCGGTTTCAGGGTCGACGGCGGCTTAGCAGTCTACCTGCCGGGTAAATTCCGGATCGGCGTAGATAATAACTACGAATACACGGCCAAAACACAATCATTTAATACAGACTTTAGTAAAGAACTTATCAATGCTTCTATTGTCAAAACTTTCCTGAAAAACGATAATTTAAAATTTACTATCTGGGGAAATGATTTGCTGAACCAGAATGTCGGGTTTAGCAGAACAGCTAACTCCAACATGATCATACAGAACAGCTACACTACACTGAAGAGATATTTTATGCTCAGCATTAGTTATGAGTTTACAAAAATGGCCGGAGGTGCCCCTAAAAAATAAATTATGAAAAAAATAGCTATGTCCTATATTTGCCTGTTACTTATAAGCAGTAAATTATTTGCGCAGCATGCACATTTCACCACATCGGGCACCATTGAGTTCGAGCGAAAAGTAAACATGTTTGCGATCATCCCCAAGGTAATCAATAAGGATAATGAAGCATGGCTGACACCTATGCTTGAAGCCTACAAAAAGTCCCAGCCGCAGTTTAAAACATCAAAAAGCACGCTGTCTTTTTCAAATAATAAAACCTTGTTTACACCGGCTGAGGAAGAAATGGTTTCGGGTGGAGGCTTTTTTAGCGGCAACCCTGTAGCAACTCAAAACAATACCATCTATAGCGACCTGGATAATAAAGTTGGGGTCTATCAGAAAAAAGTATTTGATGAGCTTTTCCTGGTGAAAGACAGCACCCGTAAGATCAAATGGAAAATAACCGACGAAACCCGCGAGATAGCCGGCTATAACTGCCGCAGGGCAAATGCCATTATGATGGATTCGATCTATGTGGTAGCATTTTATACAACAGATATCCCGGTTTCAGGTGGACCGGAATCATTCAATGGTTTACCGGGAATGATATTAGGCGTTGCCCTGCCACACGAAAACATTGCCTGGTTTGCTACCAAAGTAACCGATATGACGCTTGCTCCAAACGCAGTAGTTCCACCCAGAAAGGGCAAGCCGATGGAAGGTCAGGCTTTTAGAAACAAAATGCAGTCAACGTTTAAGAACTGGGGTAGCGAGGCACCGTTTTACTCCAAGGTGTTTTCGTTGTGACGAAGGAGCATTTGTAATAAGATTTATTGGCCATATTAAAATTATATAACCTTTTTATTATCTTGCGCCCAGTTTAATATACAACCAACCTTATCATTCTATATGAGAAGTAAACCCATCATTCTAAGCATCGTTTTGCTTTTCCTATTTGTACAGCATTCATTTTCACAGGGCAAATCATCCAAAATAAGTATAAATATTTATGGAGGTTATGGCTTCCTCAATGCGTCCGGCGATTATTTTACTACAACGGGCGATACCCACAGTGGTGCAAATAACGGAAATCAAAGCAACAGCACCACAGCATTTACACGAACTAAAAAGGCTTTGGGCAACGGCGCCCATGTGGGTTTAGGGATTTCATACGCACTAAACAATTTTATGAGTATAGGCATTGATGCGGATTATCTAACCGGGAAAAAGAATGCGTCTCAAAATATTCCGGCTGACACGCTAACCGGTTCATTCAATTCCAGCCATTCGGTATTGAGTATCATCCCCAATGTATCTTTCAAATTGCTTAACAAATCAAAATACCATGTTTATAATACAATTGGAATTATAACTGCTGTACAAACCAAGTTCGATTACACTTACAATGGCCAGCAGGCAGCCAACCAGGTCACCGACAGTTATAAATATCATTACGGTTCAAATACCGGGTTTAAGGATGCGCTGGGCGTTCAGATAGATGTCGCCAGAAACATCCAGGTTTTTGCCGAACTATCGGGTTATTTTCTGTCTGCAAAACCTACGTCGCTAAGTGCTGTGCTTAACCAGAGCCTCGACGGCGGAAATGCGATGCAGGTAGTTAATCTTAATGTTTCATATAAGAATTCAGGAAGCTTTAACTATCAGCAATCCACTACCGACGGCCATGTGGCTGTTACCAATGCATCATATAACGATCAGGCCCCCACCCACCATTTTTATTCAATAGGATTAAACGCAGGCGTACGGATTAATTTGCCATATTAATAACTTACTTATACACCTTGTCACCACAATGAAAATAAAGAAGATTTTACCTATCATATTGCTTGGCGCTTTAACTGCCGATGCTTCCCTGGCACAAGAAAAGCAACCTTTGTTTTACCTTAAAGTATATGCAGGAGATGGACTATTAACTCCCGGTGCCGATGGTCTTCGTCCGGGCTCTGTATTTGGTATTGAAAACGGAAGCACGGGCACTTATTCCTATAGTAAAAAAGGCTTGGGTGCAGGTTTTATTAACGGATTAGGCATTGAAAAGCCACTGGGAAAAACATTTTCGGTAGGTCTTGATATTAACTTTCTACATGGAAAAACACTTAGATCCAATTACTCGGTATACCCGCCGCCAACTGAAAAAATAAATTCGATTAGTTACACAGGTTCATCGTCTTACTCGGTGACAGCCTTCGTACCAAACATAAGCGCAAATATATTTCAAAAGCATGGCTACGCTATTTATACGAGGCTGGGTGTGATCATCGCGACTAAAATTACCAACCTTAATACGGAAAGGTATGATATTGAAGGTAGTGGCACTACGCCGCTAACAGAAAGTCTTGACCAGGTAAACAAATATGATGTTGAGACAGGGCTAAATACCGCCATAGGCGCACGTTTTAATATCTATGGCCCTTTAAAAGGGACTGTTGAAATTAGCGACAATATTTTATCCGTATCGCCTAAGTCATCACATCAATATGGGTTCATTAGCGAAGGATATGATGTTCTTATTGATGATAATATAACTTATATCAAGTCAAATTCGGGTGTAAGTACTTCCAACAGCGCCGCAACCGGTAACAATATTGGCGGTGGTTCAATTACTGCCATTGATACTAAACCGTCATTTCAGCAGCACATAAATAATGTTGCGGTAACCGTAGGTGTTGCTTTTGCAATCAAATAATATAAGGGCTCAATATATAAGGATAATGAGCCCTTATCAGTCAATTCTATTTTGCCGCAGCGGCCGGTGCCGCAGGAGGCTGAGGTACTTCAAAGTGGTACACGCCAGATCCTACGTTGATTCCGATATAACCATCTTGGTAGGCCCCAACGGTCAATCCTTTATCGGATGACAATAGCTTGCTGTCCTCTGTAATATCCTCTGCTTGTTTTGCAGGCAGGAAAATATCCGCTTTGGTATTTGAAGGGATTTCGATGGTATAATAAATTTTTCCATCCTTTACCTCCCAACCCGAGCTTACATTGCCGTAATAGGTTTGCAGACTGGCACTTGCGTTGGTAAACCCACCACCCGGATGCGGCATGACCTTGATATGTTTGTAGCCCGGCCCGTCGGTGTAGGTGTCTATTCCGGTCATTACCCGGTACATCCAGTCGCCAATAGCGCCATAGGCATAATGGTTAAAAGAGTTCATGCTAACTGCCTCAAAGGTTTTATCTGGCTTGATACCGTCCCAGCGTTCCCAGATGGTAGTAGCCCCCATCTTAACAGGATATAACCATGATGGGTAAGTATCCTGCAACAACAAGCGGTATGCCATATCATCCTTACCAAAACGGGTTAATACATGGCATAAATATGGTGTACCTAAAAAGCCAGTAGTCAGGTGATCCCCATAAGCATGTATGTTTTCTACTAACCGTGTTGCTGCCTGGTCGCGCAGAGATTCAGGGAGCATATCAAAATTGAGTGCGAGCGTATAGGCGGTTTGGGTGCCTGATACCAGCCTTCCATTTGGAGTTACATATTCTTTAAAGAAAGCATCTTTAATGCGCTTAAGCAAGGCGGTGTAATTGGCTACATCGTCCTGTTTATTGAGTACAGTCGCAGCGTTGATGAGCAACTGGGTAGAGTATGCATAAAAACATTGTGCGATATAAAATTTGTCGGTAATTGCCGAGGAACCGTCGGTATCATCGTCGCGGCTGTAAAATAGCCAGTCGCCAAAGTGGAAGCCGGTATTCCACAAATCGTTTTTAGATTGGTGCTGCATATAATCAACCCAGGCCTTCATGCTGGCGTATTGAGTCGCAAGGATACGTTTATCACCATAAGCCAGGTACATATTCCAGGGGATCACAGTTGACACATCAGCCCAGCCGGTACTTCCTTGAGTAAAGCCAAGACAGTTAGGTACCACAAACGGCACTACACCCGCGGGCGACTGATCAGCCGCAACGTCACGCAGCCACTTAGCGAAGAAATCGTTCACGTTCATGTTAAAGGTGGCGGTGCGCGAAAACACCTGTGCATCGCCGGTCCAGCCCAGGCGCTCATCGCGCTGCGGGCAATCGGTAGGCACGTCCAGGAAATTACCCTTTTGTCCCCATTGTATATTGTGTTGTAATTGATTTATCAAAGGGTTGGAAGTGGTAAATGTGCCTGTAGGCTTCATATCCGAATACATAGCAACCGCGGTGACATCCTCTGGTTTAATCACATCGCCCGGATAACCCTCTATCCGTATAAACTGGAATCCGTGAAAAGTAAAATGCGGTTCGAATATCTCTTCGTCGCCACCTTTTAAGATATAAGTATCCTGAGCCTTTGCTGCGCGCAGGTTCTCAGTATAAAAGTTGCCCAATTTGTCAAGCACCTCAGCATGCGATACGGTCACCTTGTCCCCAGCTTTGCCTTTTACTTTTATCACTACCCAACCTACCAGGTTCTGGCCGAAATCAATCACCTGTTCATTTTTGGGTGTTTTGAAAATGCGGACTGGTTTAAAAGTCTCGTGCTTCTTTACCATTTCGTTATAAGTTGCCAGGAGAATATTCTTTGGATAGTCCTGCACCTGAACGCCACTCCATTGCGAATCATTAAAACCTGTTTGCGCCCACCCGGATTGATCTTTATTATGGTCGATCGTTTCCCCGTTATATATCTCGGAATATACCACCTGCCCGGTTGACGACTTCCAGCTATTGTCTGATGTAATAATGCCTGTAGTACCATCTTCGTAAGTAATCTCTACCTGCATTAGTAAGGCTATATCACTTCCATACACATTCTTCTTGTTACTGTAGCCAATAATACCGCGGTACCAGCCGTTACCCAGCATTACGCCGATAGCGTTGTTGCCTTCTTTGAGCAAATCAGTTACATCGTAGGTTTGATATTGCAGGCGGTTTTTATAGCTTGTCCAGCCGGGAGTTAAGTAGGCATCGCCCACTCGCTTGCCATTGATATTGGCCTCATACATGCCGTGCGCGGTAATGTAAGCAACTGCCGATCTGATCTTTTTATTAACTGCAAATTGTTTGCGCATCAATGGGCATGGGCGTTGGGTGGTGTCTTCCTGGTAGCCGGGGCTTATCCACTGCGCCTTCCAGTCCGACTCATGAAACAAAGCGGTTTGCCACCACGCCGGAGCGCTCCAGCCTGACGATTTTCCTGTATTGTCCCATATTTGTACACGCCAGAAATATTTTTTACCCGACCGTAACTGTTGTCCCTTATAGGTAATAAATACGGACGAATCAGACTTTACTTTTCCTGAATCCCACACACGGCCGCTAAAATTTAATTTTTCGCTTACCTGAACACGGTAAGCAGTTTGCATTTCGTTGCGTTTATCGCTGACCATTTTCCAGCTAAAACGGGGTATGGCGACATCCATTCCCAACGGGTTTGAGCGGTTTTCGCATAACAGGCCATCAACTTTTATCTGTGCAAAACACAGGGAAGCAACCATTTGCAGAGCAAACAACGAGCAGAAGAATTTCATATAATTTATAACTTAGGCTTCAATCGCAACGTGCACTGTTACGATGATATCAAATCTAACGAAAACGGATTAGATAAACTGTCCTGAACTGTCTGAGTGATATATTTTTTACATGGACAGTTCAATGAGCCTGTTCAGTACCCTTTTTCTGGAAACTATAGATAAGATAAACCAGTGCAGGTAATATAAAAATACTGCCTATCAGTAGAGCCAAGCCCAGGGCTTCGATGGTTTTATCCGTTCCCTTGTTATCGATCAATGACAGATAGCCCCCGTTTTTGAGGATCACAATATTGGGGTAGTGCTTATAGGTCGTGGTCAATAGTATCATAGTGATCTGGAAACCGGCTAAGGGGCGCAGGCGTTTCGACCTGCCTTTATAGATCAGGTACCATAGAATGATTAGCGAGATAGTTGCTGCTGAAACTGCGGTAATACCTACCGGGTTTCCAAAAACCCATTGCACCAGGGGTATTCCATCAGATATCGCTGATATAAAAACCAATCCACCCGATACAACTGCTGCTATATTCATTTGTAATGCCTTGCGGACAAACCTTCTACGCTCGAACTCATTGTTCTTTGCTTCCCCTATCAGGAATATGGCAGCGATGAACCCACACAAAGAAACGGTAAACAAACCGATGGTAACAGAGAACCAGTTGAGCCAGCTAAATATATAGGCCGACAAGAAGGTATCTGCATTAATATCTATCCGCCCGGAAACTGCGCTGCCCGCAATAATGCCTAAAAACAAAGGCGTGATAAAGCTTGAGTAGACAAACACTTTATTGTAAACCTTCTGCATGTTATCGGTTACTGCATCATAATTCCTGAATGCGAAGGCTGTTCCGCGCGCAATGATGCCAAGCAGCATGATCACCAGTGGGATGTGCAGATGCACAGACATGGTGGCATAAATAGTTGGGAAACCTACGAATAGTATCACAATGGCAATAATGAGCCACATGTGATTAGCTTCCCATACCGGACCTATTGCCTCGTAACTAATTTTTCGGGTTTTTGCTTTATTATCCTCCGTTGTAAAAAGTTCGATAATACCAGCGCCAAAATCCGCTCCTCCAAGCAGCAGATACAGCAGAAGCGCTACCCATAAATAGACTATGACTACGTATATCATTTCTTTATTTAGTTAAGTAGTTGATTGAGTTGGATTAGGTTGATTAAGTTTTATCAATAGAATGTAACCACGTAACTCCATCAACCATTCAACTTAATCAACTCAATCAACCTACCTCATATAACTTAGGTACCATCTTTATCTGCCTGTACAACATAAAAATTACCATAATACTTAGTGACAAATACACCGCCGTAAACAGATAAAATGAATAATGAATACCCGGCATAGGCGTCACTGCCTCGGCGGTGCGCATGACGCCTTGTATGATCCAAGGCTGACGGCCCACTTCCGTCACCGTCCAGCCTGCTTCAAGCGCGATAAACCCGAGCGGTATAGCTGCTACAAATAACTTTAAAAACCATGTTGCTGCAAACCATTTCTTCTTTTTAAATAAAGCTATGAAATAGATCAATGATAAGCCCATCATCAGCACACCTAAGCCTACCATCACCTGGAAGGCATAATGCGTGATGGCTACCGGTGGCTGATCTTTTTCCGGTATCTGGTCGAGGCCTTTTACTTCGGCATTAATGTCATCATAAGTCATGAAGCTTAGCAAGCCGGGAATTTTTATGGCATAGTTTACTTCTTTGGTTTTGGTATCCGGGATGCCGCCTATAATTAATGGTGAAGACTTTTCGGTTTTAAAATGCGCCTCCATTGCAGCCAGTTTTGCAGGCTGACGTTTGGCCACATCCCGTGCTGAAATATCCCCGCTTAAAGGTTGAAGCAATGCGGCTACGGCAGCAAATACGATGGCGATACGAAAAGACATGTAATGGAACTTTACATTTTGCTTTCGGATGATCATTAACGCATGTACACCTGCTACGGCAAACCCGGTTGCTGCAAAAGCGGCTATTGACATGTGCAGTGCCTGCTCAAACCATGCCGCATTAAACATGGCTTTCATCGGGTCAATATTCAGGTATTGTCCGTTTACGTAATCAAAGCCGGCTGGACTGTTCATCCAACTATTGGCAGCTACTACCAATATGCCCGATATGATGCCACTTATGCCTACCACTACTCCTGTAAACCAATGGAACCAGGGGTTGAACCGCTCCCATCCGTAAAGGAAAAACCCAAGCGCTATCGCTTCTATAAAGAAAGCTGTTCCCTCTAATGAAAATGGCATTCCGAATATCGGCCCCGCGTGTTTCATAAAAATGGGCCACAGCAACCCCAATTCAAATGATAAAACCGTGCCCGAAACTGCACCTGTGGCAAAAAATATGGCTACGCCTTTGCTCCAGGCTTTGGTGATGTTTTTATAGACCGGGTCCTTGGTTTTGAGCCAGTAGAAATGGGCTATCGCCATAAAAAATGGCATCACCATCCCGATACATGAAAAGATAATATGAAAACCTAAAGATAATGCCATTTGGGACCTGGCAGCTATAAAATCATCCATAGTGAGCGGTGATTAATTTGTAAAGCTTAAAGTCTGCTCTGCAAAAAATTTGTTACGCAAAGGTAAGTCACAATAGTAAAACAGGGATTAACAAGGATCTGTTAATCGCAATTTATTTTGAATATAAATTAGTTGATTGGGTTGGATTGAGTTGATTAAGTGAATAAGTTTTAGTATAAACCTAATCTACTTTAGCCAGGGTAACGTTATTGGCGTTGAGATATTTGCGCAGGGTAACCAGGCGGTCGGTATTGATCAGGTCGACGCCGCATTTGAGCAATTCGTCCCAAACAGCCTTTCTATCAGGCGAGGCCCATAACCTTACTTTTTCTCCCATACGGTGCGCCATGGCAACAAATGTGCAAAGCCTGTTCCGTTCAGCAATGGGGAATATGCCTTTACCGTCCCACCTTAACATTCTTGAGTATTTGCAGCTTGCCATCGTGAACATATTGCTCATGGTTGAGTCGCGGGATACCTTGCGAAGGTCCTCATCAATAAAAGCAAGGCGGTTTTGCTCGTTGCCGATCATATCATAGGGTTTATGCCCCGATAATACAACGGTAACGGCTCCATAAATAATTTTGCCGTCTTCGAACCTGGTCAGCATCGAACTATATTTTTCCAGCAATGGCTTTAATACTTCATAAGTATTACTGGCGTCTGTTTTTATGTCGATCATCAGGATAACAGGCTTATTGTAATTAGCGTAAACTTGGCCATTATTTTCAGCTATCCTTTCCGACAACGGCCTAAAGTAAAGGTTTTCCAGCGTCCGTTTGCCTTTAAAGTAGGGGAACACGTGCGCCACAATGAGTTTATTGTTCTTTAAAAATATATCCGCCTCTATATTGGTAAAGCCATTGTCCAACGCATCATGAAGCGGGTGTTTGTGGCGATAATCGTTATGGGCGAAACCGTTAAGTAGCGGGGTGGATTGTGCCGTACAGTAGAACTGAGTGAAAACGAGGAAGACAAAAAGCAGTATTCTAAAGCAGCGGGGTGTTGTAATTGTCAATTTCATCTTAAAGTTCAGGGGTTAAAACTTTATCATACAAGTGTAGCAGAATAGTATATGCATATTGTGAAATCAACATCAATAAATCCTTAAATCAGACGTACTTAATATTAAATTATTGTCAGCGGTTTGTAATTAATTTAATATGTATACGAAGGGGTTCCGGCAGAGTTGGGGTTTTCTGAAATTAAACTTTTTGGTAAAAAAGTCAGCCTTATACCAGGCTTTCAAAGCGGCAAGGATAATTTATTTATTCGGACTTAAGCACTCTTTTTTCGATACGCTTGTCGGGAATGAACCATATACATGATACCAGCACATACAAAGCGCAGGCTATTAGCGGGAACCAAAATGCTACGATTGCGCCGATTATGTAAGTAGCGAGGGATAATTTCCCTTTCCAATCTTTACCGAAGGCCTGTGCGAGTTCAGAATTTTTACCACTATGCTTTACAAGGATATTAGCCAACAGGATGTAGGATACGGCGCACATAATAAGTATAAAGCCATAAACCGCCACCGGAACTGCAGCAAAATGGTTATTGGCCATCCATGCGGTGCCAACAGGGATGAGCGATAGCCAGAACAATAAAGCCAGGTTGGCCCATAAGGCGCTGCCGGTAATGGTGTTAACCAGGTAAAGCATGTGGTGATGATTGTTCCAGTAAATGCCGATGTTGGCAAAACTCAGCACATAACTCAGAAAAAAAGGCAACATGGGAATGAGTGACTTCAGGTCGCTGCCATGCTCGGGGATTTTTAGTTCGAGCACCATAATGGTAATTATAATGGCCATAACTCCATCGCTAAAGGCTTCCAGGCGTCCTTTTTTCATTTGCAGATTATTAAAAATTTCAAGCTAAATATAGTAAGCGAAAATGGGAATCAATGTGTTCCGGGACAGACTCCACCATTTTTACCCCCGAAAAACTGACGAAGATCACTTTTTTACCCGTTACCAGCCAAGGGTTTCCGGGTCATCCACTACTTAAACCATACCGTCAAGCCCGGGTAAACATTAACTCACTAACAACAAACCATTTGAAACCAGATGTTTAAACAGCTATCTTTGTGCTTATGGAAAAGATTGAGATACTGGTAGTGGGGCGCAAACCCGAAATTGTGCAAACCGTGGTACGGCTCATCAATAACAATCCGGCGTGGAACGCTACCGCCGCACTTACCGATCTGGATGCTATTTCGCTTTTCCAAAGCAGGTCTTTTACATTGGTACTTTTTGGCGGCGGTATAGAACCCGGCTCCGATACAATGCTCCGCCGGGCATTCGTTTCTCATAACCCCGGAATTACCATTATACAACACTATGGCGGGGGCAGCGGGTTGTTAGCTACGGAGATTAATATGGCTTTGGACAGTTTGGAGTAGGCGGTGAGCAGTTAGTAAAATGCAAACTGAGGGCTGCAAACTGACGAACCGGAAAATGAAAAAATTAAAAACCTGTTATCCTTGCAGACTGTTTTTACAGTATTTAAGTAAATCTTAGGAGGATAACATCATGGCTTTAGTAAAATTTAATGAGGGCAGAGAGGGCAACCTTACCCATTCCAGCTTTAGCGACATTTTTGAAAATTTCTTTAATGATTCTTTTATTTCCGACCGTATGATATCAAGGGTTCCGGCGGTAAATATTGCCGAATCTGAAGGGCATTACCATATTGAACTCGCCGCGCCCGGTCTTAAAAAGGAGGATTTTAAGTTGGATCTCGATCGCAATGTTTTGACCATATCGGCAGAGAAAACCACCGAGCAGGAAAACAACGGCAAACAATATAACAAACGCGAGTATAGCTATACTTCGTTCGTGCGGTCGTTTACATTGCCTGATTCGGCGGATGATGCCAAAATAGATGCTGCCTACACCGATGGTGTGTTAAAAATAGACGTGGCCAAAAGAGAAGAAGCTAAAAGCATCCGAAGGCAAATTTCAATCAAGTAAACGGAT
>Ga0157375_10001652_pt1 | contig 19190 bp, 15 predicted proteins | sample M35metaG_FD_115311 | JGI IMG/M metagenome (GOLD analysis project Ga0157375, IMG submission 115311) | Miscanthus rhizosphere microbial communities from Kellogg Biological Station, Michigan, USA - M3-5 metaG | ecosystem: Host-associated > Plants > Roots > Rhizosphere > Soil | place: USA: Michigan... | reverse complement strand
GGGCACCGTCGCCTCGCCGACACCGATGGTGCCCACCGTGGTTGACTCGACCAGCGTGATCGACACCCCGAGGCGCTGTAGCCGATGGGAAAGCGACGCGGCCGTCATCCAGCCGGCGGTGCCACCCCCGATGATGAGTACGGAACGAACTGGCTGAGAAGCGGATTTCACGGCGTGCATGTTTGCATGCCCCTGCCGGGGAATCCATTTTGAATACGTATGCGTTACTTCTGCGCCGCCACCGAGTAGAGCACCTGCGTATTGCGCGTCTTGAGGAAGTCCTCGAGCGACTGGCCGCGCATGGCCGCGTAGATATGCAGGTTGGTGGTGCCGACCACCGCGCCTAACTTCTCGAGCAGGAAAAAGATCACGCCGTACTGGATCAGCGCGCGCCAGTCGCGCGCGCGCAGCATGGCGCGTTCCTGTTCGCTGAGCCGCGCTTCGTCGAACAATGCTTCGGGCTCGTCGATGAAACGCCTGCGCCGCTCCGGCTGCAGCAGCGAATGCAGGAAGGAGTTCAGGCGATAGGCCTTGACGCTGCGATCGAGCGTGAAGGGATAGGTGCCGGGCAAATTCTCGAGGCCGTCCCATTGATGGTTGATGCGCTCGCGATACGCGGCTGGCGATTCGGCATCGGTCTCGGTCGAGTCGTTCTCGAAAATGACCGTGGCGATCGGCGTCATCGAGGGCAGGTAGTAAGCCTGGTGCAGCTTTCTCACCTTCGGCGCGAGCGCGCCGCGCATCACCAGCCACATGATGACCTCGGAGCCCTCCATTCCGCCCTTCTCGGCGTACTCGGCGATCGTGATGTCAGTGAGTTTCTCCGGATTCTTCTCGAGCAGGTCGAGGAACTCCATGTCCCAGGGCGTGTTGTTGAAGCCGGCACGCTCACCCTGGATCTGGTGCGAGAGGCCTCCCGTGCCAACGACGACAACCTTGAGGTCCTCGGGGAATGATTCGATGGCCTTGCGCAGGCTGCGGCCGAGCTTGAAGCAGCGGCGCGCGGAAGGTATGGGCAACTGCAGTACGCCCACCTGCAAGGGCACGATGGCGCCGGGCCATTCCGTTTCATGCGGCCACAGCAGCGACAGCGGTGAGAAGCAACCGTGGTCGAGCCCCTTCTCCTGGAAGAAGGAGAGATCGAACTCGTCCGCGGCGAGGCCATTGGCCACGTGCCGCGCGAGGGCGGGGTGCCCCTTGATGGGCGGCAGCTTGCGCGCGCCGCCGCCTTCATCCGCGACCCAGTATTTCTCGCCGACGCCGAGCGCAAAGTGCGAGTAGTGATCGAAGAAGAATGAGGTAATGTGGTCGTTGTAGACGAAGAACAGCACGTCGGGGCTTTTCTCGGCCAGCCAGCGCTTGACCGGCTCGTAGCCGGCAAAAATGGGCGCCCACACCGGGTCCTCCTGCTTCTTCGCATCGAGCGCGAAGCCGATGGTCGGCGTGTGCGAGGTGGCGATGCCGCCCACAATCGTGGCCATGAGGCGCTCCAGTCGTCCGTTGTTATCACTCCCAAGGTTACCCGCCGGCGGACGCCGGGCATGCCCGCGAGCGAAGGAATTATCGAGTACCCATGGTCGAGTCCCGGTGGCCTGCGTCGGGCACCATCCCGCGCATGCGAAAAGTACTGATCACGGCCGGTGCGTCCGGCATTGGCAGGGAAATCACACGGGCCTTCATCGGGGAGGGCGCGCGGGTGCATGTCGTGGATATCGACGTGGCGGGGCTGAATGCGCTGCGGGGCGATTCATTGGCAATTTCCACCGAGGTGTGCGACCTGTCGGATCCTGCCGCCATTGAAAAGGTGATCCCGCAGGCAATCGAGACCCTCGGCGGCCTCGACGTATTGGTCAACAATGCCGGCATCGCCGGACCCACCGCGCTGGTGGAGAACTACGATCCGCTCGAATGGGATCGGGTAATGCGCGTCAATCTCGGCGCCACGTTCAATGTCACGCGGCTAGGCATTCCGCATCTCAGGAAATCCACTGCCGGATGCATCATCAACATGTCTTCCGCGGCGGGCCGGCTCGGTTATCCGCAGCGCAGCGCCTACGCGGCGAGCAAGTGGGGCGTGATCGGTTTTACGAAGACGCTGTCCATGGAACTGGGTCCGCACGGCATTCGCGCCAACGCCATCCTGCCCGGACCCGTCGCGGGGCCGCGCATGGATCGCGTGCTGGAAGGACGTGCGGCCGCGAGTGGCCGCACCCTCGAACAGGAGCGCGTCAGCGCGTTCGCGAATCAATCGCTCAAGACGTTCACGCAGGCCAGCGAAGTGGCGGCGCTGGCGCTGTTCCTGGCTTCCGATGCGGCGAAGACCATTTCCGGCCAGGCAATTTCCATCGACGGCGACCTGCACCGCTCCGTGTAGGTCAGAAGGGGTAATGGCGCGGCGTAGTTTGGACCGTGATCCAGCGCAGCTCGGTAAAGGCGTCGACGCCAGCCCTGCCGCCGAAACGCCCGTAACCCGATCCCTTCACGCCGCCGAAGGGCATCTGCGCCTCGTCCGCGACCGTGGGCCCATTGATGTGGCAGATGCCGCTGTCGATGCGCTTGGCGAGCGCGAAGCCCCGCGCTATGTCGCGCGTAAAGATCGCGGCCGACAAACCGTACTCGGTGTCGTTGGCCAAGGCGATGGCCTCGTCCGCGTCCTTCGCCCGCGTGATGGACACCTGAGGTGCGAAAGATTCCTCGCGGAACAGCGCCATCGCCGGTGTCACATGATCGACGACCACGCCCTTCACGACCGTGCCGTTCCCGCCTACCGGCGCGAGATCGCCGCCGATGAGCACTTTTGCGCCCTGCTTGACCGCTTCGTCGAGCAAGCGGTGCAGTCGATCGATCGTGGGTTTACCCACCACCGAACCAATGACGAATTCTCCCTGCAGTGGATTGCCGACCGGCAATGAGGCAACACGCTTGGCGAGTCGTGCCGCGAAATCGTCGGCGACCTTCTGATCGACGATGACACGCTCCGTGGACATGCAGATCTGCCCGGCATTGGCATAGGCGCCAAACACGGTGGCATTCACCGCGGCATCGAGGTCGGCGTCTTCCAGCACCACCAGCGGCGCCTTGCCGCCAAGCTCGAGCAGGATGGGCTTGAGGTACTTGGCCGCAACCTGCGCCAACAGCTTGCCCACGCGCGTCGACCCGGTGAAGTTCACGCGCTTCACGGCGGGATGCGCGATAACCGCCTCACTCACCGCGCCGGCATCCTTGATGTCGGTGTGAATCACGTTGATCACACCTTCGCCGATCCCGGCGTCGACCAGGGTCTTGCCGATGAGATGGTGAGTCTGCGGGCAGACTTCCGAAGACTTGAGGATCACCGTGTTGCCGCAGGCCAGCGGCATGGCGATGGCACGCACGCCAAGAATGACTGGGGCATTCCACGGTGCGATGCCGAACACCACGCCCACGGGCTGGCGGTGCGCCATCGCCAAACTACCGGGAATATCCGACGGCACGACTTCACCGGAGACCTGTGTGGTCATCGAAGCGGCCTCGCGCAACATCGAGGCGGCGAAGTGCACGTTGAAGTGTCCCCAGCCGGCGGTGGAGCCGGTTTCGTCACGCACCGCGGCCGCGAAATCCACAGCCCGCGCTTCGAGGAGATCCGCCGCCTTGTTGAGCAGGGCGCGGCGTGCACCGGGGCCATGCGCCGACCACGCAGCAAAGGCGCCTTGCGCGGCGTTCACCGCGGCCAGCGCGTCATCCGCGGACGCCGCCGCCGCCCGGGAAACCACCTCGCCGGAGACCGGGTTGCGCCGTTCGAAAGTGGCGCCGCCGCGTGCTGCCTGTTCCTTGCCGCCAATCAGCAATTTCACGTCGTACATCTGAAATTCCCCCATGTTTCCCTGCAAAAAGGCTAGCGCCAAAGCGCACTTGGAATCGTTCTCTGCCAATCGAGTTCAAGCTCGTCGATAGTCGAGCCCTGAAGTGTCCGCGGGCGAGAGTGAGATGTATACAGAACAGAAATCGCACTGCATCCTTATTTGATATTGAAAAGAAGAAGAGGGGATCCTATGAGCCGGAAATGCGTTGCACTGCTGGCGGCGGCGGTCGTTGCCTGTCTGACGGGTTGCAGCAAACAACCCGAGCCCGCGCCGGTCGCAACCCCAAAGCCGACCGCGATGCTCGACGCCAAGCGCCTCACGGCGCCGGCGGACGGCGAGTGGCTGAGCTATGGGCGTACCTACGACGAGCAGCGCTTCAGCCCGCTCACCGGGGTTGACGTGGGCAATGTGGCGCAACTGGGTCTGGCCTGGAGCTATGACCTCGACACCGCGCATCGAGTGCAGGAATCCACGCCGCTGGTTATTGATGGCGTCATGTACGTGACCAGCGCCTGGAGCAAGTTGTTCGCGCTGGATGCGAGGACTGGCAAGGAGATCTGGCGTTTCGATCCCAAGGTGCCGGGCGAAGCGGGCGTCAAGGCCTGCTGCGATGTGGGCAACCGGGGTGTCGCGGCGTGGAACGGCAAGATTTTCCTCGGCACGCTCGATGGGCGGTTGCTCGCCATCGATGCCGCGACCGGCAAATCGGTGTGGGAGGTCATGACCGTGCCCGCCGGCCAGAACTACACCATCACCGGGGCGCCGCGCGTGTTCGACGACAAGGTGCTCATCGGCAACGGTGGCGCCGAACTTGGTGCGCGCGGTTTCGTCACAGCCTACGACGCGGAGACGGGCAAAGAGATCTGGCGCTTCTATACCGTGCCTGGCGATCCCGCGAAACCATTCGAGAATCCGGCGCTGGAGAAGGCGGCGAAGACCTGGAAGGGCGAGTGGTGGAAGTACGGCGGTGGCGGCACCGTGTGGGATTCCATCGTCTATGACCCCAAACTTGGACTCATATATATCGGCGTCGGAAATGGCGCCCCCTGGAACCAGGCCGTGCGCAGTCCGGGCGGCGGCGACAACCTGTACCTGTCCTCGATCGTCGCGCTCAAGGCGGACACCGGCGAATACGTGTGGCATTTCCAGACCACACCCGGAGAAACCTGGGACTACACCGCGACGCAGCCCATGATTCTGGCGGACCTGGAAATCGGCGGAAAGCCGCGCCAGGTGCTGATGCAGGCGCCGAAGAACGGATTCTTCTATGTCATCGATCGCGTGACCGGCGAGTTCATCTCGGGAGGCGCGTACGCGTTCATGAACTGGGCCAAGGGGCTCGATCCAAAAACCGGCCGACCGCTCGAGAACCGGGAAGCGCGTTACGACAAGAGTGGCAAACCCGCAGTCGTCGTGCCGGGACCAGGTGGTGCACACAACTGGCACCCGATGAGCTATAGCCCCATCACCAAGCTTGCGTATTTTCCGGTGATCGAGGCGGGCTTCGCCTTCATCCCCGCCGCGAAGATGAAGACCAATACCATCGGCTGGAATACGGGCGTCGATTTCAACGCCGGCAGCTTGCCCACCGATCCGAAAGCGCTCGCGGGCATCAAGTCGCAGCTCAAGGGACACCTGGTCGCCTGGGATCCGGTGGCGCAGAAAGAAGTCTGGCGGACGCAGTTCGATTCTCCATGGAACGGCGGCACGCTGGCGACCGCGGGCAATCTCGTGTTCCACGGCAACGCGCGCGGCGAATTCGTGGCGTACCGCGCCACCGACGGGCAGAAGCTCTGGTCGGCGCAGACCCAGGCCGGCGTGATGGCCGGACCGATGAGCTACGAGATCGAGGGTGAACAATACGTCGCCATCGAAGTGGGTTGGGGCGGCGCCTTCGGCCTTGCGGCCGGTGAGCTGGCTCGCGATTCGCACGTGGCGGCGAACATTCCGCGCGTGCTGGTCTACAAGCTGGGCGGCGAGGCCAAACTGCCCGAAATGCCGGTGGTGCAGGCGACGACCGTCGAGCCGCCCGCGGAGATTGGCACCGAGGCCACGTGGACGGCTGGCAAGGCCGTGTATCACACGAACTGCAGCGTCTGCCACGGGGATTCCGCGGTCAGTGGCGGCGTGATCCCGGACCTGCGGCTGTCACCCGTCACGCCCGATCCGACGGCATGGGAGCGCATTGTGCGTGGTGGCGAACGCACGTCGCGCGGCATGGTGTCATTCGCGGCCGAGGTGTCCGCCGAGGACGCTGAAAAAGTCCGCGCGTATGTGATACACCGTGCGCATGAAGTCAGGAACAACGAGAAGGCAGCCGCCGCCGCACCCGCGTCAACGAGCGATGCGCCGCCCGCCGCCGCGCCCAAGTGACGCGACCGGTGAATCATCACTAGTTAGGACACCGCACGATGCGCCGTAAGCTCATCGTGCGGTTCGGTGGGGCCGCGCTCGGGCTGGCGGCACTGTTGCTCGCCGGCTCGGCAGGCGCGGCCGAACCTCCCGGGCAGGCACCACTGCTCGAGGCGCGCGTCTCCAAGATCAACGATGGCGACTCGATCGAGGTCGATCTTGCGGATGGCACGCATGTGCGCGTGCGTCTCTCGGCCATCGATACGCCGGAATACGACCAACCCTACGGCGCGCAGTCTTCGGCGGCGTTGAAGGCCATGTTGCCGCTCGACTCCACGGTGGAACTCGGCGTGGTGACGCAGGATCAGTTTCATCGCATGGTCGCAGTCGTGTGGCGGGTGGAGAACAACAAGCGCACCAACATCAACGAAGCCATGCTGCGCGGCGGCCATGCCTGGGCCTACCGGCGCTACATGCAGGGTTCCTCGTTCTGCGACCTCGAGCAGGAGGCGCGCGCGAAGAAGGCGGGCCTCTGGGCCCAGCCGGTAAGCGACTGGGTCTATCCACCCGAATGGCGCTTCCTCAAGAATGGCGAAATTCGCGTGGTGCCGACGCCTTACGAGGAAACGCTCGAGAAGTGCCTGGCAACCTACCAGCGGGCCGGCAAGGGCACCTACATCTACGAGCCGCCTAAATAAATGGGGACATTCCTATTTTTCGAATAGATAGTGGCGAGCCTGACGAAGCGCTCGCGCCGTCACGAAATAAATAGGAATGTCCCCATTTACCATCCTCAGGCGAGCATGTTCTTGGCGGATTCGACCGACTTGGCGCGTTCTTCGGCCGTGGGCGGCGGCGGTACCGCGCGGCCTTTCTGCACCGCGGGCCGCGCGCCCACGAGATCCAGCCAGCGCTTGAGGCCTGGCAGGCCCTCGATGCTCACGCCCGACCACTCATAGCCCGCCACCCAGCACCACAGGGCGATGTCCGCGATGGAGTATTCGCTGCCCGCGATGTAGAGATTGTCCTTGAGTTGCCGTTCCAGGACTTCGAACAGCCGGCGCGCCTCGCGCTGGTAACGTTCAATGGCGTATGGAATCTTCTCGGGCGCGTAGCGAAAGAACACATTGGCCTGGCCCATCATCGGACCCACGCCGCCCATCTGGAACATCAGCCACTGAATGACGCGTGAGCGCGCCTTCGGTTCCGTCGGCAGCAGCTTGCCGGTCTTCTCGGCGAGGTAAATGAGAATGGCACCGGACTCGAATACCGCGAAGTCGCCATTGTCGTGGTCGATGATTGCCGGGACGCGTCCGTTCGGATTGATCCTGAGGAACCATTCCTCCTTCTGCTCGAGCTTGCCGAGTGACAGCGCCCGCACCGTATACGGCAGGCCCATTTCCTCGAGCGCGACCGAGGCCTTCCATCCATTGGGTGTTGCCGCGGTAAAGAGTTCGATCATGTCCGTTCTCACAACCTGCATTCGGGCCGCAAGTACACGACGCGCGCCGAGCGAAAGTCAACGCGCGGCTCATGAACATTCGCTCTGCGTCTATAACGATTGCGCTAGATTGCGCGGGTGGAAATTCTCGCAGCCAACTGGCGGCTCGCGGCGGTCGCGGCGCTTTTCTTCGCTGGCATCGTCGCCCATCGATTGCAATGGGCCGGCGATCGCCAGGGTCGCGCACTGCTCGGCTTCGTCTTCAACATCGGCCTGCCCATTCTGATCTTCGGCGCGCTCGCCGGGGTTCCGCTGGCGCGCGAGCACGCCTTGCTGCCGGTGACCGCCATCTGCATTTCACTGGCTGGCTGGGGCGCGGCGGCATTCGTCGCGCGCCGTCGGGGATTGCCCCGCAGGGGCGAAGGCGCCATGGCCCTGTGCGCCATGTCGCTCAACAACTCCATGATCTATCCGTTCGCCGCGTTGAGCCTCGGGGCGGCCGCCTTCTCGCAGCTCGTCATGTTCGACATGGGACATGCGTTGCTGGTGTGGACCGTGACCACCGTCGTGGCCTGCAAGTATGGTGGTCATGCCGATGACATCCGCGTGCTGCTGCGGCGCACCTTGCTGGCGCCGCCGCTGTGGGTGTTGTTCATCGCGCTGGGACTGAATCTCGCCGGTGCACCGATTGCGCGCGACCTGCTTCACTCGGTGCTCATCGTGGGCCAGGTACTGATGCTGCTGGTGCCACTGGCCATGGGATTGCTGGTGAGCGCGCGCGGCCTGCGCCGGCCGGAGGTGATCATTGCCGTCGCCCTGCGCTCAGGGTTCGGCCTGCTGGTGGGACTGGCCTTGGTGACACTCTTCGGGTTTTCGGGCACGGCCGCGGCCATCGCCCTGATTGGTTCGGCGGCGCCCATCGGCTTCACCGCGGTGGTTCTCTCTGCGCGTGAAGAACTGGACCTCGACCTGGCGGCGAGCGCGGCGGCTATTTCGGTATTCCTCGGCTCCCTGTGGATCCCTCTGGCCATGATGTTCGTTCCACGTTGAGTCATTTGACGGTGCGGACATTAGAGTAGAGAGCATGTACACCACGAGCGCAGCCATCCTGGAAGCCCTTGTCGAAGCAGGCGTCGAGTATCTCTTCGCCAACTTTGGCAGCGATCATCCCGGCCTCATCGAAGCCATCGCACAGGCGCGTGCCGGGAACCGGCCGTGTCCGAAGGTGGTCACGGCACCGACGGAAATGGTGGCGATGTCGGCGGCGCATGGCTTTGCGCAGGTGCGCGGCCGGGCACAGGCGGTGCTGGTGCACGTGGACTGCGGCACGCAGGCGCTCGGCGGCGCAGTTCACAACGCGGCCAAAGGCCGCGTTCCGGTGCTCATCATCGCCGGCATGTCACCGGCCACGCAGGATGGCGAGGCGCGCGGCAGCCGCAATGAATTCATCCAGTGGATCCAGGACGTGCCGGACCAGCGTGGCCTGGTGCGCGGCTATGTGCGCTACGAGAACGAAATCCGCGTGGGAGCGAATGCGAAACAGATAGTGCATCGCGCGCTGCAGTTTGCGCACAGCGCACCCAGTGGGCCGGTCTATTTGACCGCGGCGCGCGAAGTGCTCGAGAGCGAAGTCCCGCGCGTGACCATCGACACGAAACAATGGCAGCCGGTGGCGCCGAGCGGCCTCAGCCCCGATGCCGCGCGCGAGATTGCGGGCGTGCTCGCCGCCGCGGAGCGCCCGCTGATCGTGACGTCATATCTCGGCCGTTCGACACTCGCCGTGCAGGAACTGGTCTCGTTCGCCGAACATCTTGGCGTCGGTGTGATCGAGTCCGTTCCGAATCATGTGAACTTCCCCACGACCCATCCGTGTTACCTGGGCGTGCAGTGGAACGAGCGCCGACAGAACGAAGCGCTGGCGCGCGCGGACGTGGTGCTGGTCCTCGACAGCGACGTGCCCTGGATCAGCGCCGTGAACCGGCCGAATCCTGCTGCACGCATCATTCATATCGATGCGGATCCGCTCAAGCAGCAGATGCCACTGTGGTACATCGGCGCGAGCCTGCAATGCCAGGCGGAAGCGGCGCTGGCACTGCCGCAGATCCGGGCGGCCCTCGAGGAATTCGAGTCCGATCCGGAAAGGATCGAGCGGCGTCGTAAGCATCTCGCGGCCGAGCACGACGCCTGGCAGGCGGGCGTCAGCGCGCGCGAGCAGCCGCGCGGCAAACTCACCACCGAATACCTCGTGGCCTGCATCCGCGACGCCATCGGCGAAGATGCCATCGTGGTCAGCGAATCGGTGACCAACTTTCACGTGGTTTCGCAGCACCTGCGCCGGACGAGGGCCGGGACCCTGTTCTCCAGCGGCGGCGGGTCGCTGGGCTACAACGGCGGCGCCGCCTTCGGCATCAAGCTCGCGCAGCCGGATTCACTGGTGGTCGCCATCTGCGGTGACGGTTCCTATCTGTTTTCGCAGCCGTCCACGGTGCACTGGCTGGCGCGCGCCTACCAGGCGCCGTTCCTGCACGTGGTTCTCAACAACGGTGGCTGGCGCGCCCCGCGCCAGGCCGTGCTCAGCGTGCACCCGGATGGGGTCGCGGCGCAGGCGCCGAATATCGACATCCATTTTCCGGACCCGCCGGACTATGCGGCAATAGCCGCCGCGGCGGGCGGAGCGCATCCGGAAATCGTGCGAAGTGTTACCGAAGTGAAGCCCGCACTGCAGCGCGCTTTGCGCGCCATTCGAGAAGAGAAACGTGCAGCGGTGATCGACGCGCACGTCTCCTGACGGGGCCGCGTTGCCTCACATCGCTATCTTGAAGAGCTTTTCGGCGTTGGTCTGGAAGTACTTCTTCTTGTCGGCCGCCGACATCGGCAGGTTGTCGGACACGGTCACTTCTGACGGCAGGTACTGGTACGGATAGTCCATCGCGTAGAGCGTGTGATCCGGCCCCATGACCTGGTGGCACAACATGATGGCCGGCTCCCAGGCCACTCCGCTGTTGGTGACGTACACGTTCCCCCGCAGATATTCACCCGGCGTACGCTTGAGCTTGCGCATGTGCGGGTGCCGGTTGGCGCGTGTCGCGGCGGTATGCATGTAGTCGATGCGGTACAGCCAGAAGGGCAGCGCCTCGCCGCAGTGCCCGATGCCGAACTTGAGCTTCGGGAATTCGTCGAAGGCCCCCGAGACGATGATGCGCAGCATGTGCAGGCCGGTCTCGGCCTGGAAGCCGAATACCGCGCCGTCGAGTCCCTTCTCGAGATACGGCTGGATCATGTCGCGCGGCGGCGAGTTCGGGTGCAGGTAGATAGGCACGTCATGGGCTTCGGCCGCGGCAAAGATGTCCCAGAACTTGGGATCATCGAGTCGCTCGCCCATGGTGTGCGAGTTCATGATGACGCCCTTGAGGCCGAGCTTGCCGACGGCGCGATCGATTTCCTTCGCGGCGGCCTTCGGATCCTGTGGCGCGGCGGCGGCCAGGCCGGTGTAGCGGGTCGGGTACTTGCGGATGGCGTCGGCGAGTTCGTCGTTGCTCGCGGCCGCGAGTGCATTGGCAGTCGCGGCGTCGAACACCTGCACGCCCGGTGAAGTGAGCATCAACACCTGCATGTCGATGCCGCTGGCGTCCATTTCGGCGATGCGGTTGGGTCCCAGGTCCTGCAGGCGATCGATGATGAAACGTGCGCGCTCACTGGTGCTGTTGAGATAGAAGCCCCACAGGCTCTTGTACCCGGGGTCGTCATAGCCGTCGTCCAGCAGTTTGCGAAACAGCTTGATCTGCTCGCGCGTGGCCCAGGCTTCTTCGGTCGCGATGCGTTTGTAGTCTTTCATCGCGAAATCATGGCACAGCCGCGGCGGCCGCCAATTGCGCGAGGGGTCGATTATTGGTTCGCGAAGCGTCGAGTCGCGGGCTCGCCATGCGCGCGACGAGTATAGTCGGCGGCATGTCAGCGAATATCAAACCAGCGGCGGCGGCCGCCACGAACTATCCGGAACTCGCGCTGTTCATCGACGGCGAGTGGCTGGGCGCGCAGGGCCGCAAGGCTCAGCCAGTGATCAACCCTGCCACCGAGGAGGTGCTGGCGCAGCTGCCGCATGCCAGCGCCGCCGATCTCGATCGCGCCCTCGAGGCCGCGCAGCGCGCCTGGAGCGAGTGGCGCGCGCTGCTTCCCGTGCAGCGCGGCAAGATCCTCAAGAAGGCTGCGGACCTCATGCGTGCGCGTAGCGAGGAGATCGCGCGAATCGCCACGCTCGAAATGGGCAAAAGCATTCATGAGACGCGCATCGAAGTGCAGGCCTCGGCGGAAATCTTCGAGTGGTACGCAGAAGAAGGGCGCCGCGCCTATGGCCGCGTGTTGCCGCAGCGGCTTCCGGGCCAGCGCATGACCATCGTCAAGGAACCCGTCGGCCCCGTCGCTGCGTTCGCTCCCTGGAATTTTCCGGCGGGCAATCCCGCACGCAAGATTGGCGCTGCACTGGCCGCCGGCTGCAGCATCATTCTCAAGCCCGCCGAAGAATCGGCGGGCACGGCGCTCGCGATCGCGCGCGCGCTGCATGACGCTGGGCTGCCCAAGGGCGTGCTGGCCATCGTGTTCGGCGTGCCGCACGAGGTGTCGATGCATCTGATCGCATCGCCCATCATCCGCAAGGTTTCGTTCACCGGTTCGATCCCGGTCGGTAAACAGCTGGTGAAGCTGGCGGCTGATGGCATGAAGCGCACCACCATGGAACTGGGCGGTCATGCGCCGGTGCTGGTGTTCGACGATGTCGATGTGGAGAAGGTCCTCGACATGTGTGTCACCGCGAAATATCGCAATGCCGGCCAGGTGTGCGTTTCGCCGACGCGTTTCTACGTGCAGGAGTCCATCTACCCGCAATTCGCGGAAGGGTTTGCCGCGCGCGCCAGGGCGCTGCCGGTGGGCGAGGGCATCGACGAGGCAAATCGCATGGGGCCACTGGCGCACCAGCGGCGACTACCCGCCGTGCAGGGCATCATCGACGAGTCCCTGAAGCATGGCGCGCGGCTGCTGGCGGGCGGCAAGCGCATGGCCCGCAAGGGCTACTTCTTCGAGCCCACGGTGTTGGCCGACGTGCCGAATTCGGCGCGGATCATGAACGAAGAACCCTTTGGCCCCATCGCCATCCTGAACCCCTTCAGCAATTTCGAGGCGGTGATGGCCGAGGCCAATCGCCTGCCCTATGGTCTTGCGGCGTTTGGCTTCACCAACAACGCGCAGCGCGTGAACCTGCTGGGCGAGCGGCTCGAGGCCGGCATGATCGGGCTCAACAGCTTCCAGATCTCGGTGCCCGAGTCCCCCTTTGGCGGCATGAAGGAAAGTGGGCACGGCAGCGAAGAGGGCATCGAGGGGCTGGAGGCTTGCCTCGTGACCAAGTTCATCTCGCAGTCGTAGTCAGGCGTCTCCGGGTGGGTTCGCGATGAACCAGTTCGAGACTTCCGCCATGTGCGGCTCGAAAGTACCGGGCGCATAGAAGTTGAGCACTCCGGCTCGCACATCGCCCCGATTCTCAAAATCATGTTTGACCCCGCCGGGGACCAGTACGAACGATCCCGCCTTGGCATGAATCCATTCTTCGCCGGCAAGCAGGCTCATGGTGCCTTCCAGCACGTAGAAGATGTCGTCCTCGGGATGTGAATGCGCGCCGGGTCCCCTGGTGTGTGGCTCGAGCCACCACTCGGAAATGGAATATCCATGCGCGGTTTCTTCGCAGTCAGCCTTGAAGACGGCGCTGATGCGGCCCATGGGATAAGCACGGCCTTCGCCGGGCCCGAGCACAACGGGCGTGCGTTTGGATGTGGGAGTAGCCGTCATGCGCGGGCATGTTAGATCCCGCGCAACTCGACGGCAACGCGCGGCCCGCGAGCGGGACGCGCGTGCCGGGAACTCAGCTCTCAGGCGGCGACGTCAACCTTTTCGCGACGATATTCGCGCGGCGTCGCACCGAACTTGGCGCGGAACACACGGCCGAAATGCGTCGGGCTGTTGAAGCCGTAGTCGAACGCAATGGCCGTCACCGTGCGACCGCGCTGTGAAGGCGACAGCAGCGCGCGCGAGCAGGCCTCGAGCCGGCGACGCAGGATGTAACGCGCCACGGTTTCGTCCTGGTCACTGAACAGGTGATGCAGATAACGCGTGGTCATCTTGCAGGCCTCGGCGATACGCGTCGGCGTCAGGTCCGGGTCGTTCAGGTGGGCTTCGATGTAGTTGATGATGCGGATGCGATGCGCGGTGGCGAGCGATGATCGATCCGAACGCGATTGCGGCAGATCCGCGTAGGCCGCGGAGATCAGGTCGAGGATTGCCGTGTTGACGCGTGCGGCCGTCGGCATGTCCATCTGTTTCTGGTATTCGAACCAGAAATTACGCAGGAAACGCGATAGCAGGGAACACACCCCGCTCTGGGAGACCATCGGTATGGCTACCAGGCACTCCGGGCAGGCAATGTGGCGGCGCAGGATGGCGTCGGGAATACCGAGCACCAGCATGCGATTGGCACCGCCGAAGGCGATTTCATAGTGGCGGGTGGAGTCACACAGTGTGAAGTCACCGGCGCCGAGACGCGCTTCGCGCCCGTCCTGGCGATTGATGCTTTCACCTTCCATCTGCAGGTGCAGGAAGAACAGCGACGAGCGCGTGCGAGCCACGTGTGCGCGTGAATGGCGCACGATCTGGGCCTCCGAATAGACCTCCGCCAGGGTCAGGTCGCCAATGTTTGCGCGGGCAATACTGCCGTTGAAGCTGCGGATGTCGGCTGGATCGGAGACCAGCGGCGAAAAGGTTTCGCACGCCCGGTCATTCCAGTAGGTCAACTTGCGGCGCGGATCCAGGCCATAGGTCGAAAATGATTCCACGGAAGCCATGATTACCCCCCCTCAGAGGCAAGCAAAACGTGGGCGATAGTTATACGGATAGTTATGGACCCCAACTAATCGGTAGTTCTGATACGAGATATATCCGATACGGGCTATAGCTGAGTAAACGTTCCCTCCGGGTCGAGATGCGCCACGGGCCCCGGACCAGCATCCGGGAAGGGAGGGGACACGGTGGTTCGGACGGCGCCGCTACAGGAATCAATCGGCTACGCGCTGCGGCGCGCGCAGGGAGCGGTCTATTCCACTCTCAACGACGCGCTGGCACGAATTTCGCTTAGGCCGCTCGAATTCACGCTGCTGGTGATGGTGGCCGAGAATCCGGGCGCCAGCCAGTCCGGTGTCTGCGACGCCCTGGGCATCCAGAAAGCAAATTGCGTGCCGACCATGAGCGAGCTGGAGCGCCGCGGCCTCATCATCCGCCGCAAATCCACCAGCGACGCGCGCCTCTACGAGCTGCACATCACCAACAAGGGCAAACGCATCCTGCAACGCGCCGGCGAAGTCCAGTCGTCACACGAACAAAGGCTCATCGACCGCATTGGCCCGGACGGTCGCGAACAACTCCTGCGCCTTCTGGGTAAGCTCACCGACTTCAAATGAACCCCATCGTCCAGACCCAGCGCCACGGCGACATCGTTGTCATCGTGGTCGAAAACCCGCCTGTCAACACGATTACCGCGGCGGCTCGCGCTGCCATGCGCGAAGCACTGGAGACGGTGTCCGCCGACAAATCCGTGCGCGCGGTGGTTTTGCGTTGCGCTGGCAACAACTTTTTCACCGGCGCCGATATCAACGAATTTTCCGGCCCCCCGAAGGAGGCGGAGTACCGCGCGCTCTGGGCCCAATTCGAGGGCCTCAAGGTGCCCATGATCGCGGCCATGCACGGCTCCTCGATCGGCGGCGGACTCGAGCTGGCGCTGGCCTGTCACTACCGCATTGCGCCACCGACGGCAAAGTTCATGTTGCCGGAGGTCACCCTCGGCATCATTCCCGGGGCTGGCGGCACCCAGCGGCTGCCCAGGCTCGTCGGCCTCGATAATGCGTTGCGCATGATCCTCGACGCCAAGCCTGTCGATGCCGGCAAGGCGCGTGAGATGGGCCTCATCGATGAAGTCATGAGCGGCGATTTCGTCACCGGGGCGCTGCATTTCGCGCAGAAGCTCATTTCCCAGGGCGACGGGCCGCGCCGCACATCGGAGCGCAGTGTCGACCCGCGCGAAATATCGCCTGAATTCACCGCCAGGTGGCAGGCCGAAGCACGGCGTATGTACCCGAATCGGACCGCGGCGCTGACCGCCATCGACGCCGTGCAGGCCACCGCCCGACTGTCATTCGCCGAAGGCCTGTTGTACGAGGAGAAACTCGCCAACCAGACCAAGGCGACGATCGAGGCCAAGGCCTCGATCCACGTGTTCTTCGCCGAACGCGAAAGCCGCAGGATCGAAGGGCTGTCTGCGGACGTGCAGCCGCGACCGCTGGCGCACGCAGGCGTGGTCGGCGCGGGCACCATGGGTGGAGGCATTGCCATAGCCTTCGCGAACGCGGGCATACCCGTGACGATTCTCGACGTGACCCACGAGTCACTGACGCACGGACTTTCGGTCGTCGATTCGACCTATGAAAGCATGGTAAAGCGCGGCCGCATCGATGCGGCCGAGAAGGCGCGTCGCCTGGGACTCATTACGGGAACCGTGAATTACCGCGACTTCGCCACCAGCGACGTCATCATCGAGGCCGTGTTCGAAAGCATGGATCTCAAGAAGCGCGTGTTTGGCGAACTCGACGCGGTTGCCAAACCAGGCGCCATTCTCGCCACCAACACCTCCACGCTGGACGTCGACGAAATCGCGGCGTCCACCCGGCGACCGCAGGATGTCGTCGGCCTGCATTTTTTCTCGCCGGCCAACGTAATGCCACTGCTCGAAGTCGTGCGCGGCAAGGAGAGTTCCGACCAGGCCGTCCGCACGGCGATGGAGCTGGCCAGGGTCATTCGCAAGACCCCTGTGCTGGCACGAGTCTGTTACGGATTCATCGGCAACCGCATGATGGAGGGGTACGCACGCGAGGCCTTGCTGCTGACACTCGAAGGGGAGACGCCGCGCCGCGTCGACACGGTGCTCGAGAATTTTGGCATGGCCATGGGAATCCTCGCCGTGTTCGACATGGCGGGCATTGATGTCGGCGTCAACGTGCATCGCACGAATGCGCATCGCTATCCGCCGGATCCGACTTACTACCAGGCGGACGCCGCGCTGCACGCCGCCGGTCGCCTGGGCCAGAAGACCGGCAGCGGGTTCTATCGTTACGTGAAGGGCGATCGCACGCGGCATGACGATCCGGAAGCCAGCGCCATCCTGCAGCGCCGTGCGGCCGAACTTGCCATTCCGCGCCGCGCGCATTCCGACGAGGAAATCCTCGAGCGCTGCATTTTCCCGTTGCTCAACGAGGGCATCCGGATTCTCGAGGAGGGCATTGTCCAGCGGGCCAGCGATGTCGACGTGGTGTGGTGCGCAGGTTATGGATTTCCACGTTATCGCGGCGGGCCGATGTTCTATGCGGACACCCTGGGCCTGCCGGCGCTGCTCGCGGGCATGCAGAAGTACCGCGAGCGGTTTGGTCCCATGCACTGGGAGCCCGCGCCATTGCTGGTGCGCCTGGTGCGCGAAGGCCGTACTCTTGCCGACTGGGATAAGGAGCGCCGCGGAGTTGTCTCGTGAAAGTTGACCAGTTGATCGCCATCGACGTGCATACGCACGCGGAAGTGTCGTGCCGCCAGGAGCCCGACGAGGCCTCGAAGCCCTACGACGACGCGGCCAGCAAGTACTTCAAGGCCGACAAGCGCAAAACCATTCCGGAGACCGTGGCCTACTACCGCGAGCGCAAGATCGGCCTGGTGATGTTCACGGTCGACACCGAGTTCGAGATGGGCGTGCGCCGTATTCCGAACCAGGAAGTCATCGACGCGGCGCGCGAGAACTCCGACATGATGGTGGCATTCGCCAGCATCGATCCGCACAAGGGCAAGATGGGCGTGCGCGAGGCGAAGCGGCTCATCGAAGAAGGCGGGATCCGGGGATTCAAGTTCCATCCGACCTGCCAGGGCTTTTTCCCCAATGATCGGTTTGCCTACAAGCTCTACGAAGTGATCGCCGAGGCCAAACTACCGGCGATCTTTCACAGCGGGCACTCGGGGATCGGCACCGGCATGCCGGGCGGCGGGGGACTCAAGCTCAAATATTCCAACCCGATGCACGTCGACGACGTGGCGGCGGATTTTCCGGACATGACGGTCATCATCGCGCACCCGTCCTGGCCCTGGCAGGACGAGGCGTTGTCGGTGTGCCTGCACAAGCCGAACGTGTACATCGACCTGTCCGGCTGGTCGCCCAAGTATTTCTCGCCCGAGCTGGTGCGCTACGCGAACTCGCAGCTCAGGCACAAGATGCTGTTCGGCTCCGACTTTCCGCTGATCACGCCCGATCGCTGGATGAAGGACTTCACCGAGGCCGGCTTCAAGCCCGAGGTGCAGCCGCTGATTCTCAAGGAAAACGCGATCAGGGCCTTGAAGCTGGGCTGATCGCCGCGGTGGCCGGCATGGCCTCCGAAGTGCTGGCGAATTTCACGAACAGCAGCGCGATCGCACCGAACAGCGAGCCGCAGCCCATGACGATCGATAGCGTCTGCAGCGACATGCCGTGGGCGAACAGATAGCCCGCGAGCACCGGGCCCAGCGCCGCGCCGCCGCGCCCCGCGCCGATGACCACGCCGGTTCCCGTCGCGCGCAGGTGAGTGGGATAGGCCAGCGCGAGCAGCGTGTACAGACCCACGATGCCGGCGTTGGTGAAGAAGCCGCAAATTCCGACGATGGCCTTGAGCTCGGAGAGATTGCTCTGGCCCATCCCGAAGATCGTGATCGAAATCATGCCCATGACCAGAACGCCACTGGTGAGCCAGATGAGATTCATGCGCAGTGCGAGCAGGCCGAGCACCGCGCCGCCGGTGGCGCCGCCGGCGCTCGCCCAGAACAGCACATCGGCGATGTTGGATGGCGAGTAGCCGAGCAGCTTGACGATGGGCGCGACCCATTTCAGCAGGTAGTAGAACGAAATGATGTGCGCGAAATAGGCGAACACGAGCAGCAACGTGAGAGTGAGATAGGGCTTCTTGAACACATCGGCGAGCGGCGCCTTGATTGGGCCTGCCGATATGGGTGGCAGCGAGTCGATCGTCGCGCGGCCCATGCGGCGCAACGCGCCATTTATCCGGGCGAGCGCATTTGCCGGTTGCTTGCGGCACAGCCAGGAGATCGACTCCGGCACGCAGATCCAGACGACCGGAATCATCACCGCGGTCGCGACGGCGCCCAGTTCGAACACCACGCGCCAGGTGTGTGTCTTCAGCAGAGGCGAAAGGACGAGCGCCGCGAGGATGTTGCCCAGTGGATAGCCGATGGTCATGAGCGCGACCCAGAACTTGCGCAGTCTGTCGTTGGAGAACTCGGCAGCGGTGGCATTGATGGCTGCCAACATGCCGCCGATGCCCAGCCCGGTGAAGAATCGGTACAGGGCGAGAGTTGCCTCGCTGTTGGCGTGCGAGCACAGGTACATGCCCGTGGCCATGACGACCAGGAACGCGAGAATTGCGCGCCGTCGCCCGAAG
>Ga0157375_10001648_pt1 | contig 19197 bp, 19 predicted proteins | sample M35metaG_FD_115311 | JGI IMG/M metagenome (GOLD analysis project Ga0157375, IMG submission 115311) | Miscanthus rhizosphere microbial communities from Kellogg Biological Station, Michigan, USA - M3-5 metaG | ecosystem: Host-associated > Plants > Roots > Rhizosphere > Soil | place: USA: Michigan... | reverse complement strand
TTCACGAATACTGAAACGCTTCCAATCTTTGACCTGTAGCCATCGCAGCAGCCGGTCTGCCTCCTCTTTTACTCGACACACTGGCTCCTGCTCAGTCAGGCGCTGGATCTCGGTGAGGTAGTAGCCGACTAAAGCGGAGGCCCGTTGGATATGGTCGACCTCCACGACGCTGCTCTCCTCCACAACTGCAAGAATGCCAGCGACGCGCAGCAGGTTATCGGCGGCCTTTGATCCGCTGGGCCGTACGCTGGCCAGCTCGCCAAACTCCCCCAGCTGAGCTTCGATAGCATCATGCAAATCAATCCAGCGACGACGCGCCAGCTGACTGAGGCTCAGCATTGACAGCTGCAAGGCACCGTCAGCGGAAAGTGACCACGGCTGATAAAACAGAGCCGAAAGGCGGTGATGATAGCGCTTTAGGGCGGCGTCTTTGGACAAATCGACAGCCTGGTAGCTGCGTTGTCCGGCCAGGCTAATGGGCCAGGTCACCAAGCAGCGCCCTAGAATCCCTTGCCCCTGCAGCAACGGGTCACTGAGTAACTGCATAGCCAAGTACGGTTGCAGCATTAGGTGCAGGCTCAAGCGTCGGTCGTAGGCTCGCAAGCTTTCACCAACCATGGAGCGCGCACGATCTATCGGACTGCCATCCCAGAGTGACGACAAGGTCGTAACCGCTTTCAAACGGTTATCCCGACTCATGGTGCTACTACCGAGGAATTGTCCGCCCTCGTCACAGAACAGTCCCATGCTCGGCAAGTCATGACAGAGCCCTTTGATCAGGGCCTCGATAGTCGGGTCCGTGGTGATCAGCCGAGGGGCCGAAGGCTCCGCTTCGAGCGCTACGCTGTTTGTGGGGGTGGGATCGGTAGGATTGATACGCTGCGCTTGTCGCTGTGCGGCACGGTAACGGACAAGTTGTTCGCGATAGCGCTGCCACTGCTCACGCTCCCATTGCCGTGCTGGCAGCAATGCACATCGGTCTGCTGCGGTCTTGCGATCACCAGATGCGGCCACTGTGATCAGGTACAGCGACAGCGGATAATTTCTCCCGTCGAGCTGTAAGCCTGCATGACCTTGGGTGGCCAGTGCCGAGGCGGACAATACCGATTGCGCGGCCAGTGCCCGGGGCACGCCGATGACCTCGGCCATGCGTTCAACCGCGGGCCCAAGAATTCCACCCAGTGCCTGGACAGGATAGGGCTCAGCCACAGGCTTCGCCTCGATTAACGGTCGGGGGGACCGTGGGAGTTCAAGCTTCGGATCTAACTGCTGCATGGGCCCTCTCCTCGTTCATTGCTAGTTGTCCTCACGTAGTCCCGCCACGGCTGTTGAGTGTTATCAGGGATCAAGGCCCCTGCGGCCTGTGAGGTGTTCACTGACGCGGAACGAACGGCTCCTTACAACCGGGAGCGAGGGCATAACCCCATGAATCTGGCCTCCTTAGTCGCATCCGAAGATGCGGGCGGGTAGAGGCTGTACCGACTGACGAGTTCGGCACCTGGAGATCCGGAGTAGGAGAAGCCAACGACATGGACACCTGGGGCATGCCTGACTGTCAGTCAGATGCAGCCTTTCCATTGGCTGCGGCACCGGTGCCTGTGTCGTTGCGGATGGCGACGAATCGGATTTGTCAGGTCGATTGTCACGAGGAGAGTTGCGGCAATGCCCTGTACGACGTGGCTTGCAGCAGTGGTACGAGCGCCCGTCTCTTTCCAGAAGAAAGAGACGGGCGCGGATTGGCGCAGCGAAGTGTGCCGAGAGGTGAGGTCGCTGCAGTGCAGCGAGGAAGGTCCATCGTCTGCCGCAGTAGGCAGATTGGTCGAGTAGGCATCCATCACTCTTGGGAGTGACCGTGCGAGCCGCCGGACGCTAATCGCACTTGGGGAAGAACCACCACGCGAGTGGCGTAGCCTTAAAGGTTCTGGCTACCTGGGCAGGTGCTGTCAACGACAGCGATCCGTGCGCCAATTGTTATACCCACTCGAAAAGGCGGTCAAGCGGCACCGCCAATGCGCTGAGAAAGTGGCGACTGTCGCCACTTCTGTCGCCATGCTCCAGACCACGTTATACGCGAGTTGTCGCCACTGTCGCCGCTGTCGCCATACCTACATCCATGCCCAACGAAAGGATCCGCTTTGACATTGAAATGGCCCTGCGCCCGATACAGATCACGAGCAATTACTGACGGGTAAAAGAAGGCTGGCGCTGATCAAATTTGAAATGAAAGAGGGGAACGCGGTGGCTGCAAGGAAAAGCGAGTGAACCCTCCGATCGGCGCGATCAAAGATCGCTTAATCGGAGGGTTTGGCGGGAAAAGCAAAGTCTCAAACGTCAATTACAAACTCAGGCATCGATGCTGGTTGACTGGGAAGTGACTGCATCACGTCGCATGATCAGCGTTTGCTGCAATCGCAGCAGAAAACCTGCTTCAAATGCTTCTTGGGGATCACCTGGACGATGATGCTTTCGGTTTTGCGCCAGTGCCCACCACAGCGGCAATGATGAACCATCGAGCCAGGTCTCAGCGCACCGAACGCCGTCCTCAATCATCGGGCGGAATTCATTGCCCCATGGTGTTCGAAGACCAGGACAGCCTTCAGCTGAAGGGACAGAGACGTACTCACCAACCTGTTGATGAACGCGCTGAGCTGGGATACCGGACAAACATCGAAACGCCTTGTCGAACAATACAGCCGCGTCATCCAACAGCTCTACCGCCAGCTCAACATCCTGTGGAAAATGAAGCAGGACGCTCTGTGCTCCATTAAGCCGAAGTATTGCAGCCTGCCGTAGTTTAATCGCTGCATCTTCAGGGGTAAGCGATGAAGTATCGATGCTGTTGGGTTTGGGTAGGCCAATGAGAAGCGAAAGATCAAACATCGCGGAATCCTCCGAGATATTGTGCAGCTTGAATCATTTGGCCAGGGTGGCGCACGAGCTTAAAAGGGGGACAGGTCATTTTCCTTATCTCCTCGGACAGTTAAGGAGCCGTCCACCCAGCCGTTCTGACACGAAATGGGTGGCGGACCGTACGGGGGTCAGAAACCGGCGTCCGAGGGAACCGGCCAGGCCGAAGCCTGCCCCGCACGGACCGCCATAGAAAAGCAGCAGCTAAGCCTATGTAAGCACTTAATAGCTGGCTATGGCGCTATGCGCCTCGAACAATTCAGGTTCTGACACCCGGCCACGGGATTGACCGTGACGGGACAAAGCGTAAATGTGAAGCAGTGACAACACAAGCATGCAGTATCAATAAGCTATACATCGAATGAAGCTGCCAGCCAGATGATGACGCTCGACGGTGACTGGTGGCCCTCCACCGCTTCAGGTCTGACCTAGCGACGAATAATGCAGAGTCCGACCACGCTGATAGAATCGGCATGGTTGTACATAACGCCCTTCTGAGAAATGTTATGAATACAGAATTGACGAAAGAAGAGATGCGCCGGGCGCTATTCGGTGATTCTCAGTCCCCTGCGCCAGCATTTAACACACACGTGCAAGACACCGTCTCGGATGTCGTGATGGTACAACCGGTAAACGCAGCGAAGAAAAAGAAAGTCTCAAAAGGCTTCACGCCCAGGCTGAGAGTCACGCTGCGGGTGGGAAATGAATTTGAAGGCAAAATGCACGAGATGGTACATGAGGCCGATACGCTGAGCTCAATAGTTGCGGAGCAAGAAGCTACAAAGACGGCCAGAAAAAAATTCAGGTTTGTGGAAGTTGTATCGGTCAAGTCGATGTAAGCGGCCCCTCTAATTTGGCACTAAATCGCTTTCTGTTACCGCGGGTCACCCGACCGACCAGTTCGTGTCGATTGAGGCCTTAAACCTCAGTTACGCTAATCATATCGCAGGCTGGATTTAACACTGACGCTCCATCCAAAGTCTCGATACTTAACTGACCGCCAGCTCCCCGCAGCCGAGGGTAGCGACGGGCAGAAACCGGCCAAAAGTGGACGGTGGACACAGTAATGGCAAATGGATAGCATCACTGAAGCTGCTTTCGAATTTAGAGGGCAGCAGGGCTTGCCGTCATCCATGTCGCATTTCTCCCTGAGCAATGTCGCGTTTGCCGCGACTACCTCTAAGATAAATACGGACTTACAGGACGACAAGGAACGTTATATGACACGTCATCGCGAAAAAAACGCGACATGGCATGTCACCTAATAGTAGTTAGGTGTTTATCGTGATTCGGTGCAAGCCTCCTCTAATTAAATTCTCTTCGAGTAAAATACCATTTCACGATGGCATGTACGAAGAATCCGCTTTACTTGAATTCAATTGCTGTAATTGCAAATTACCACTTTCCGGAAACCTCCTCTCCAACATTTCCCGTGGTAATGAGTGGTTTAGGAAAACGGCTCAATCCGATCAAGTTTATTTATCCACACTATTCAACCTCAAGCACAGCGTCGAAGGCCATAATCATATTCCTTATGCCCGCTTTCAAAATGGCGATATTGCATATTTCTGCCTATTAATCTGTCAAAATTGTAATTCGACAAATATTGCTGTCATCGAGTTTTACGAGATGCAACCAGCAAGATATATTGCAAAGCTTCAAGGGCTTGCCGTCCGCGATGAAACCAATGAAAACACCTAACAAAACGCTAAAATCGCTCGTTGGGACTGGCTAAAGCCAGCCCTTTAACTTAAACGTCAGACGCCAATGAAAATTATCTTCCGCGCACCAAAATTAATAGAAATGCACTCGGGAAATTGGTGTATCGAACTCACTGAGGAGGGTAATTGGGAGTCCTTTCCAAGGTTTGCCGAGGCATTCTCCAAACAAATTGGCTTCGCAATAATCAATCGCGCGGATGCCGTAGATATGCGAATTTTTGAAATTGAGTACCTTGGTCAAAGAATACGCTTGGTCTACGAAGACTTTCCAAACGGTATCAGTCTAGAGTCCATGAACGCTTCCGGGGCTGCTATCCTAAAATACCTATTTAAACAACTGTCTTCAGAGGCCTCGGAAAATGGCGTCTAACAATGCGCTCAAAAAACTCACTTCGATCGCTGGGACGGCGTTCCGCCACCCCTTAACCTGATCGTTAGGCGCCTCGTAACAGATGCCGCAAGGAGGCTCACAGTGAACAGCTGGAACATCCCGGACTGGCTCGAACAAGAGGTATTGGCGCGTGATACTGCCTGTGTGTAAGCATCTGGCGAAGTCACCTTACCCCTTGGCCGGATGGTTACATTCAGAACGGAACAGCAGAAGAAATTGGTGCGCACAGTTTTAGGGTTGTTTATCTAGGGGAATGATATGTGCGAATGCGTGAACATGCCTGATCGAATGGATGGCAGCAGGGTGGAAGAGCTCAGTAACCTTGCCCCATTTGTTGAAACAATAAGCACCGACTTTAAGAACTGGGAAACGACATTTAAGTGCAGGGACTGTTGTCAAAAATGGTTGGAACGTTATGAATCACATGGCCATGCGGGTGTGGCAATTGTGGAGAAGTTACCTTAATTTATATGCGGGAAGGATTATCTCAATTTGCTGACCGCGCTGCTAAGGTAAACCGAGAACCAAGACCTGAAGCTGCTCGGCATCCAACTCAACTTCGGCGCCGCGCCTTACACCTGGCCAGAAGAAACGTCCTTGATGCAAACGCCGCGCTGCGAGCCAGATCCCAACGCCGTCAAGCACCAGCACTTTCAAACGATTGGCGCGGCAGATGGCAAACAGATAAGCACGGTGCGGCTTCGCCGCACCGAAGTAAGCGTCCGGCAAACACACCTCACGTCTCTCATCTCAAACGCTATGACTGTCTGCAAAGGGTCGATTTATGCCTTTGCTGACAGGCAGCTATGGGTCTGATAGCCACCACCAGCCATTGTGACTGATCCACCCTTGTCTTCCCTCAACGTGGAGGACGAGCCATGAACACTGTTTCTAGATACCGCCATAAGCCTTGGAACAAGGGAAAGCTTGTCGGTCAAAAAGCCCCGCTCCGAGTCAGAGATATCTGGGCTATCCGAGTAAGACTTCAGCTTGCTGAGAAGACGCGTGATTTGGCGCTCTTCAACTTGGCCATCGATAGCAAGCTGCGTGCCTGTGACTTGACCAAATTACGGGTCCGAGACATTGCCCATGGGGAACATGTGTCGTCACGGGCCATCGTGATGCAGCAGAAAACTCAACACCCAGTGCAATTTGAAATCACTGAACAGACCCGAACGGTTCTGGAAGCGTGGATGCGCCAGGCGCGTCTCCGCAGTGAGGATTTCTTGTTCCCGAGCCGGTTGCACGCTTCAGAGCATTTATCCACCAGGCAATACGCTCGAATAGTCAAAGCGTGGGTGACAACCATTGGCCTTGACCCAACCATGTATGGTACTCACACGCTACGGAGAACCAAGGCTTCGTTGATTTATCGCAGGACGAAGAACCTGAGAGCGGTCCAACTCCTGCTTGGTCATACAAAGCTTGAAAGCACTGTCAGGTACTTGGGAATCGAAGTCGATGATGCCTTGGAAATGGCGGAGCAGACGGAGGTGTGACCATTCACTGCGACGGTCTTGCCAGACCGTCGCTATCCGTCCCTCTACCAATCTTGTCTACAAAGTCAGGGGGCCATTCAAATCAGAGGGCAGTCCTGGACCTCACTGAGTGATCTAAGACTGGCGTACCCTCATAATGGAATCTGTGATGGCTTGAGCATTTGTATCCAGCGTTTCCATTGCCGATATCGCATTAGCGGCGACAGTGCCTACCCCATTTTCTGACAGCCACTTGGTTATTTCTTCTATCGCTGCACATAGGGCGTGCTGGTTGTGGAGGAGCAATGTCAGAGCGTCCGCTGTGGCGATCTTGCAATCTGAGTTATCGGGCATGATGGTCGTCCTTGAGTAATGATGCCGGAAGCCTAGCTCATCTCGCCGTTGCCTTTCCCAGATCTACCCGGCTATTTGGATTCGAACTGACAGTCCTTTGGACCGAATTTGACCGATACGTCCCTAGGTAATGACCGGCAGAGGTCGACCCAAAGCGGACATTGCCAGAAGGGACGATTAGCAGATAGTAGTCGGGAACGTCACTGAAAGATTTTGAGGCGCAGAGGTTTAAATATAGAGTAATGACAGCTCTGGTTCGCTTGGTATTTGAATGAACGATTCTTCCGATATTGACTGTGTAACCCTGAAGGTGACGAAGCGAGAGCTTAGGTATCTCATTGCATGTGGGCCAGCTCTCGCGCAGAACATTCCGTCCGAATCACTTCCTACATATTGTGGAATGACGAAAGACGAGATCATCGCCGTAACACTGAAGCTGAGGGCGTTAGCGAATAACCTGGCCGTAGACGTGTGATCAGCATGCTGTCCAGCGTCCGCTTTTGGCCGACTGCTGCCGGTCATGAGCGAAAAACATCAGCCTTTTCGGTGATGAATTGGGACTGCTATTCCCCTGCGCCGCAACGGCTAATGGTTTGTCGAGCTGCTAGAGCACTTCAAGCGTTCGTGCCTCTCCCACGGTTCTCTGGTCGGTAGGCTCCATTGACATCATCGTCACTTTTGACGATGATGTGTGCATGAGATATCCAGGCGGGAAAGGCAAGTGCTACCAGCGCTTGATCAACTTGATGCCTCCGCATCAGACCTACATCGAGACTCACTTGGGGGCGGGCGCTGTCCTGCGCCACAAAAAGTCTGCCGCTCGAAACATCGGCGTGGACGTAGATCCCGCTGTTCACGAAGCTTGGACTGATCACCAGGTTGAGAGCCTTGAGCTCATCCAGGGCGATGCTTTGAGCTACCTGAGCAGCTTTTCATTCGACGGTAGCGAACTGATCTACGCTGACCCTCCGTACGTGACGGAGACTCGCCGTCGCGCCAAAATTTACCGTTTCGAGTATGACGTGGGCCAGCACGAGCAGCTGCTCTCAACACTTAATAGTGTCCCTTGCAAGGTGATGATTTCGGGTTACGACAGCGTCCTCTACAACGACACACTTCAAGGATGGAGAAAGGTGACGTTTATGGCGAAGACGCACACGGATGTCAGGGAAGAGTGCGTTTGGATGAACTACGCTGCCCCCAAAGAGCTTCACGACACTCGTTTCTTAGGTGACACGTTTCGTGAGCGGCAGACCATTGCCAGGCGCCAGTCCCGTCTACGAGATCGAGTTATAGCGATGGATCCGGTAGAGCGTAGTGATTTCCTCCACTGGATCAAGCAGACCTATGGCTTTGTTCAGGAGGCCCGGTAATGCAGAACGGTGTTGTATTCATAGACGCCAAGATCTACAGCCGCGATTTCCCTGACGCTATGAGCGAAGTGCTCCCCGGTGTTTCATGGGGCTTGATCGAAGCATTCCCGACTCCGGCGTACTGGGCCTATCAGGTGTGGGCAAACGAACAAGAGCTCGAGCCGCTCAACTATAAGCTTGGCGCCACCTTGGCTGAAGAAGTCGGAGCGTGCCTGCTGGGTGGCCATGGTATCCAGGCGAACGTCGGACTGGCGGCCTTCGCTCACCTGAGAAACCTCGGGGCTTTTGACGCTGAGGTGCCCAGTGAGGAACAACTGCAAGAGTGGTTGAGCACCCCACTGAAAATCGGCAGCCGCTCAGTGCGCTACCGCTTCGCCAAACAGAAGGCGCGTTACCTTCATTCGGCGCTTGCAGCTTTGGTCTTAGGGAATGTTCCTCTCCATTCTGGCCGGGCACTTCGGGACTGGCTGCTGGAGTTGCCGGGCATTGGCTACAAGACTGCTTCGTGGATTGCTCGCAACTGGCTTGATGCAGATGATGTCGCCATCCTGGATATCCACATCCTGCGTGCAGGAACGTTGGCTGGCTTCTTCTCCCCCGGCCTCACCGTGGAGCGCCACTACCTGAAGCTCGAAGCTGAGTTTCTTGCACTGAGCAAAGCGATCGACGTTCGACCTTCCAAGCTCGACGCGCTGATGTGGTACCAGATGATGTCTTCGCCTACCGTCGTCCACGGACTACTGAGCCAGGCTGGTTTGAAAGCCGCCTAGTGCTGGGGCTTTTGCCCGCCAACGAGTGCAACACCAACCCCAGTGAGCACACCTGCAGGTGCTAGTCGGCCAGCCCAAGGTTCACCCGTAATCCCCAACGGGCAAAACGAGTAGTCCAAGGCATCAGCAATCACGGCCATGACCGCCAAGAGTGCTCCAGCGTCTCGCCAGATCAGGCTTTCACCGTACTGGTATTTGGCACGAGTTTTACCGGGCTCGGCCACTAGGAGCAACCGTGTTGCCTGTTCTGTGGGCAGAGCGTCATGGCACTGCTCTATCAATCCTGCAAAGGCCTCCACTGATCCTGATATCTCGACAAGACCGTGCCGGCGACTATCGTAGCGGAGCCAGTTCGAGGCGCCTGGAAGGTGAATCAGGATATGGATAGGGTGGATGGCGCCGGCAGATGGCGCCGGTCGCAACTCTAGGTCGAAGCCATAATCCGATTCGGCAATGGCCTGCGTTCGTGCACAGCGCCATAGCAACTGGCCTAGTTGGCCTTTACTCAAAGCATTGAACGTTCGCCTGGTGCGTCTATGGTCGAGTAGATTGAGGATACCTTTGTCGCAGACATCCTCAATTTCGGGCAGGGCATGGAATGTTCCATCAGGCCAGGTGAAGGGCTGATAGTAGCCAGGTTCAGCTCTTACTGTCGGGCTACCGAGCTTGATCCATTCCATGTTCGATCTCGTGCCAGACCTCGAAGTATTTGTTGCAGCCTCTGCAGTTGCCGCACGGCACGCTCGATTTGTGGCAGCTGTGAGCCCAGGCCAGGATAGAGGAGGGCACGCCTGCAGTTTTTACCAACTCGGTAGTGCTTAAATCGATCGCAGGCGCCTCAACGGTCATCTCACCCTCCTGCATGACCATCAGTTGGTTGATGGCAGCGATGAACTCCGGAGTGCCATCGCGGTGGGAACCATCGGATTTCACGGTACCCAAGTAGAGCTTGTTTACGCCGAGGCTGATGGCTTTCATGGCCGCCAGGGTTACGAGCATCTGGTTCCGGTATGGCCACCAGTCACTGGCAGGTGCATGGGCATCAGCCTTGCCTCCGGCCATGTCACCGGAACCGACCGATCGGCAGTCGATGGAAATGACGTGGTGCTCAATCTGGAGTTGCTCGCAGATTGCCTTCGAGGCGCAGATCTCAGCCTGAGCGGCGAGTTGCCCATAGTTCAGCGTGATGCCAATTTCAGGGCGCAGCCACCAGGCCACCGCGAGTGAATCCATACCGCCTGATAAAAGAAGGGCGCGCCTCATAGTTCAGCTGCCTTCCATGCGGTTTGGTAAATGGCGGTGACGAAGTCCTTGGTCAGCGTGCAGCCGGAGCCGGCCATCATCTTCTGATCCTCTTCCGACTCATTCTCCACGTACATTATGACGGGCTTCTTGAGTGCGCGCGCGTAGCCGATCTCATAGATCGTTCCGGCGTCGAGGCCATCCCCGATCGCGAGCATTAGGTCGCAGTCATGGATCGCATCGAGATCCTTCTGCACGACTTCAACCGCAGGCCCGTGGCCAACGTCATGTACAGGGGAAAATACTTTCAATCCCATTTCCAAAAGCCGGACGCGGGCTTCCTCGATGAGCCAAAGCTGTGCCAGCGAGAAGAAGGGGCCGGCGAGGTAGACCAGAGGAGGTCGCCCTGTCCTGGATTTCTTTGGCAGGCTGGCGGCAGCAGGGTGATAGGTCTCCAGTTCCGTTTTGGAGGCAAAGCCCTTTGTCTCGCAGTAGTACGCCGTGGCACGTGAGGCCTGCATGGCGGCCTTGAGTGGCGTAAGTCCCTCTTCGAGCCAGAAGTGCGCGAAGCTGGCGACGAACACATCACCTGAACCGATCTTCCACACCTGCGACGTCACAAAGGAGGGAATGTGGTGCGATTGGCCGTCATGAAACAGCAGGGCGCCGGCAGGGCCCATCTTGATGATGACGATCTCAGCATTCTGAGACGTCGATAGTGCCCGCGCCAAATCGGCTGCGCTCAACTCGTCATTGCCATGCAGCGCTTCGGCTTCACTTCTGTTCAGGACAAGCGCAAGTCGCTCGGCCTTGGAGCCATTCTCATGAAAGGGGGCTGGGTGCCGGGAGCTCTGTGGGTCGTAAACAGCATTGCGGGCATCTACGACGCAGTCACCTTCGAGCAGTCCGAAGCGAACCACATTTTCGGCAGTGATTTGAAGAATCGTCGAAGATGTCTCTGGTAGTGGCTGGATCGACGGCTTGGCAAGACCATGGGTATACCGGAAGTGCAGGCTCTGATCAATGGAATAGCTTGAAACAGAGAAACCTTCAAGCACTGCTCTCTGGCGTAGAATGGCCTCCGCCGTAAGATCAGTGTAGGTGTCCAACGCGACGTGCCCGCCAAGGCGCGCTATAGCTGTAGCTGCTCGCCCTCCAGAGCCAAAAAGCTCTTGCCAGGTGGGGCACATGCACTGCTCGTAATACACACCGCCAGTTAGTCTGATCAAAATCATTCCTCCTTGATCGGCGAGATTTTGATCGAGATCTGAGCGCCCGTTTTTGCCGTAACTATTGCGGAATAGTTCGTACCGCTTTGGAGGCAGGCGATCAGCCGAATAACCTTGGGAGATGCAATGCCGCCGGCAATATGCCTGTTCCAAAATGCGCAGGCGACTACGTTGCCGTCGATTTCACCGAGGCCAATTCCAAGTGTATCCCCGACTTCGATCTCGCTCACGACCTCGGGCTTTGGAGAAGCAAGCTGGGTCTGCAGGTACAACGTATCGCAGGCGGTCTCCGTTGGAGCACCGGCTGTATAATCTCTAAAAAGCCTTCCGTCAGTACCTGACATTACGTTCCCCATCTTCCCTATGTGAACCGACGCAACAGCGGCCCAGCGTCAAATCAAAGCCAGTTGACAGCGGTCAGCTTGATGCTAGAGTGCCAGCACTCTACCCCTGTTGTATCCTATTTGCCAATAGCCCGCGTCTCAGCGGAAGAGCACTATTCGCAGGGGGCAAACCGGCCAGACTACGCTCTGGCTATGCTCCGATTCGTGCTAACACAAGGTCGTGTGCGCTGATGTCGAAAATCCTAGATTTTGAGATAAAAAACTACAAAGGGATTGTTAACACACGAATTGAGCTGGCAGGACGACTGGACAACCCAGTCGTGACACTCATTGGACTGAATGAAAGTGGCAAAACCACGATATTGGAAGCCATCTCGCAATTTGTGAGCAGCGACCGTTCTGTTTCAAGGCTTTACTTCTTTAGCCCAGAAAATAAAGATCAGTTCACCTTCATCCCTGCCAGCAAGAAAGGTGCGTTTACTGGCACCGTATCGATTGCTGCGACTGTTGAGCTTGAAGTGCATGATGTGGAGTCGATCAAGGCGCTGGTGAGTCGTGCTGGGCTGGATGTGGACGCCGAGGCGCTAGCGAGACCATTCAAGATCGCACGGGAGTTTAGCTTCGAAAATAGTATGCCGAAGTCAAGGATTGCTAGCCTTGGGTTCGACTTTCGCGTCAGGCCCCAGGGGGAAGGTGAGTTTGAGGTTTATGCCCAGCCGGATGATGAAAACGAAAATCTGTGGAAACGTACGGCTGATTTGATCGAGGCTTCGATACCCAAGGTTGCGTATTTTCCGACGTTTTTGATCAATGTGCCTGAGCAAATCTCGCTCGCATCCGATGGTTATGAGGGGTACGAGAAGAGGCATTATCGGGAGATTGTCGAGCGCATAATCAAATTCGCTGGCTTCGATGTTGACCGGGATGTGAACAGACCAATCGAGTCGTTTCGGGCCGCTAACGGTGCTGACTGGTATGAGAAGTTCCAGCGTAGCGCAGCAAAGGGCAAGATTGATAATGTCTTCCAGCAGGTCTCCAACGCGCTTTCCGCTGAAGTAATTGGCGGTTGGCGGCGCGTTCTTTCGCGCAATGCCACAGCAAAACGGGTTGACCTCAAGTGGATAGTCGGCAGCGCTGATGACCCCAATGCGGTCGTGTCGTTTGTCGTGAGTAACCGCGATACGACTTATAAGATCGCCGAGCGATCGATCGGCTTCAGATGGTTCTTTACATTCTTGCTGCTCACGGGATTCAAACTTGAGCGTGAAAACCAGCATAAAATCTACGTCTTTGACGAGCCTGCTGCAAACCTGCACTCCCGCGCTCAGGCAGAGCTGCTGGGTTACTTCGAGAAGATGGCGGCCAGCGGCGATAAGATCATCTACTCAACCCATAGTCACCATATGGTGAACCCGAAGTGGCTTTCCGGGGCTTACATTATCGAGAATCGCCCTGCAGGTCAGGGTGATGATGAAGACTACGATCTCGACTTCACGCCTGCTGAAGTGAACGCTATCAAGTACAAGCAATACCTGAACACCTTCCCAACTCGTACCCACTATTTCCAGCCAGTGATTGACCGACTGCAGTACGTCGTACCTGAAGTCGTGGGGACTTCACCATGTGTGATCTTGGAAGGGATCTCTGACTATTACGCGCTCAAAGCAGCAGCATTACGGACTGGAGGCAAGCTTGGGTTCAATCTTATTCCGGGTGTCGGTTCAAGCGCGTCAGGTAATCTGATCAACTTACTCATGGGGCGAGGCGAAAAATTCATTGTTCTGCTAGATGACGACAAGGAAGGACGAAAAGCCCGAGATCGCTTCCGAAAGGAATGGATCCTCCCGGATCAAATAGTGATCACCCTGGCAGATATCGATGCCTCATTCGAAGGGATGGCGCTGGAAATGCTCTTGGGGAAAGACAGCATGGAGGTAGCTCAGAACAGCTTGGGATTGAGCTCCCTACCTACCAAGGCTGAATACGGCCTGATCTTGGCTGAGTACCTCTACAAAGCAGATACTTCTATTGAAATTTTCTCGGGCCAAGGCCTGCAGAACCTTCACTCTGTACTTACATCTCTTGGGAAGCGCATTGCTGCGCTGTAATGCGAGAGCATTTCGCCGGGGAGCTAAGCCGATTGCCTCGCGGCAATAATTTGGCGCAGGTGCCTGGTTTTGCATGGCCCGTCGATTTCTGAGATGGGGTAGAACCCGCCGGAGATCTGAGCTTGGTGGTTTCGCTTCATAGCCTCCACAACGTCGGCATACGCATCTAAATTAGGGCGGCCTGCTGCAGCTCTTCAGCAGCTCTATGGACGGCCTGAGAGTTGTGCGCGAAGGCAGTCGCACAGCGAAGCCTGTCGACGTAACCGTCACGTCCGTTAGCAAGCAGGTTAGCCATTACGTGGCTCTGCTCCATTGCGGCTCTGATTCTCAAGAATGGTTCAACCATCTCAGGCCGTGGCAGATCCACAGGGTTAATACCCCGCAGAGCAAGTACCTGCGACTCGACAGTTGTAAGGATCTCCTCGTTCGTCTCCTTTACTTGTTGCTGTAGATCGTTGAAGCTCTGGAACAGCAAACTGCTCACCGCAGCTGCGCGCGCAGCAACGCCAACAACTAGATGAGAAACCACCCGGTCCTTACTTTGGCGCTCCCGCGCTTGTTGCCGCCCTTGCTCATTAGCAATCAGAACCGCAGCGAAAACTGCTGCAATAGACCCAACCGCTTGCACCCAGCCGGGGCTATCTTTATCGAGCACACCGAAATGCACAAATACCCCGACTAGCAACCAGAGCGTCGGTATTCCGAGCATCAAAAGCCACAACCACCACACGGTGAAGACCCCCATCTCGCGAGGAATCGATTGCCACTTACTCACTGCAAGCTCCTGTCTATGCTCCAGCCCAAGAGGATGCCCCACCTTCGCTCAACTCGTCCACGAGTGCTGCACTCACAGTGTTCGATTAAGTTCGACTGCTGACGCGACGCGTGTCAAAGGAGCAAATGCATTCGGCAGCTCCAGATGTTACAACAAATGGTTCGGTAAGATGGAGCTGGTTTCGAATACCCCCACCTGGCGGTTCACTACCATCCAAGAAGGGCCATAACGGGCCGATTACTGACGTCGCTATCGGCCAAAAGCAGACTGATCTCTTTAAAAAACTGCCCCCTTTTCGGGGGCGGTACGATAAAGAGCTTCCGGCGCAAGTTGGTAGAAAAGCTCGAGGCTTACCGGACACACATAAAATTAACGTTGGTCGATAAACATCTTTGCAGCCGCCTCGACGCTCTTGCGGACTACCTCAGAACCAGCTGCTGCCTTGAAGTCATCTGGCAGCAAAGAGAGCGACTTTTCCACCTTTAAAAGCCAGAACTGCAAAGCGGTGCGCTCGCCATTTTCCAAATCACCAAGCCGTGCCGTCACAAATGGCTGAACATGTTCAAGCACTTTCACAGCGTAGGACCGGCGGCTCCCATCACCGAGCATGGCATCGATTCGCTCGATCCCAGAAAGAACCGCATCAATGTTAAAGATCGCCTGACCCGCGCTCTGCTGCAACGCGCGCATCAGAGCGATGCGGAAAGCCTGAGTATCAATCTGGTAGGTTTGAAAACCGGGAAGCTCTTCGGCCTTTCTGTAGGCCGTGGCGATGAATTCGTCGGCCGCATCGAGTCGAGGTTTTTCCGCCATCGCGATCGCATACTGAAGCCAAAAGAGCGGCTCACTATTGACCCGCTCGTCGTATCGTAGACGTTCATAGATGCTGGCGATGACGGCATCCAGATCTCCCTTGCCGCGCAAGGTTCTCCGCAAGCTCGAATACGCCATCATGTTCGACATGAGAATTCGATACGGTCGCTCGCTTCGCCGTTGCGCCGCAGCCAGCGTCACCTCGACCACAGCGTCAGCGATCTCCTCTGGAGCAATGAACGCTGCGATCACAAACGAGGAAAAGATAGAAGATCGAGCCCTGAAACCGTCAGCTGATGTCTCGAAAATCTCATGCGACAGATCCTCCAGCGGTTTGAGCGCCATAAACGGATCAGCACCGACTACGTTTCTCACGAATGATGCACCGATCGAGCCTTGATGCGTGGCGATCAACATAGTCATAGTCAAAATTCGCCGAGTGTCCCTATTTTCAAAGAGGGGGGCTAGGGCCTCCTTCACGCGGTCGCGGACTGCGGCATTTTCGAAAAGATCAAGCAAAAGGTCGCGTAGGTCGCCACGGTGATCGAGATCAGGCGCACGAAGTCCCGCACTCTCGCACAACCGGCCAAATGCGGCCATTTCGGATCGTGTAAGGCCGTTAAGGCTTACCCGGTCAAACGGCTTGGGCAGAAGATTTACGAACTCGTGAAAGCGGACCTCGAACGTACCCGTCCGCACCTCCACCACTAGCTTAGCCCGTGGAAGAGCCTCACGAAGGCCGCGCAAACTGTCTTGCGCGGCCGAATATTGGTCGACAAACACGACCAATCGATCGACCTCGGCAAGTGCCGCAACCTCGCGCTGAAGATCTGGATGACCGAGCTGAAGCTGTAGACAAGTCCAGCCTCTCGACGAAAGCTCGAACGCAAGTAGATGAAGAAAAATCGATTTGCCGTTACCAAGGCGACCATCTACAACGAGCGATGCTTTGCTCTCAACACCATCCGCCGCCGCGCGCACCGAATCCGCCCGAGCAACCGCGTACTCCTCACTGGGTTGCGAGCGGGCAAGGCGACTAGGATCGAAATCGCCATAGACTAGAAGATCGAAGACCTCGGTAGCGGTAGGACGAGCGACTGCCTTCTTATCGCGCACGGGTGACAGCGAGCGGAAAGAACGCAGATTATCCAGCGAGGGGGCAACTGAGCGTGGAACGTGCGCAAGAATCTCGGCGAAGCCGTCAGTGCCTATAAACATCGTGCGTCCGTACTGTGCAGTGCGTCGCAGGAACGTTTCGTCGACGGAGGGCCCTTGAATGAAGATAGTTCGCTCGGCAAGCTTAGGGTTGGCCATCAGTAGGCCGGCAATATGATAATCGGCGAGACTGTATCCAACGATATACAGGGTACTTGCGAAAGCCAAATCGCGCTGAAATTGATCGTACCAGCGCGAGCGGACGACATGCTGGTTCACGTAAGAGCCTTCGCCGAGAACTAGGCTCTTCATCACATTATCTGACGTGATCAGTCGGATGCTGCCGTGGAGGTGCACTACTGCGCCGTGGGGCAACTTGTTCGGAACTGGCTCCGAGACATCGTAGGCATTCGGTGGCATTTTATTTTTTAACCGATGCAATTCGACCGCGTCATCGTAGTTGGTCGAATAGATGCGTCGCCACGGCTCATTCAGCACCGCCGTTTGTCCAGCCGTTAGCTCGGTCAGCCGAAAAATCCTATAGAGCTCGTCACGAAGCTTCCCAGAGTCATGTTCGGCAAACTCCTCACTGAGGACTTGCAGATCATAGTCCGTATCCGCCGGGAGGTTGAGTTGCTCGATAAAGTGGCGCCGCAATCCCCTGCCGTTGGGCGGAGTACTATTCGCGATGTTGCTAGCGCCGAGGCTGAACCCGGAGCCCAGGAACAGAATAGAGGATTCGGGATCGAACTCTTTAATTACGTCAGTATCATGCGTCATCATTCCTCCATTTACGAGACAGTTTGCCAAGTAGCGGACAACTGAAACCATCAAGAATGGATTCTGTCATCCATAGTTCTATGGCTGCCAGTCGGAACCAGCCAACGTGCCATGATTAGACAGCTACGCCGGAGGCCGCATATCTTGAATCGCCTTGAGCTTCTCTATGTCCCGTCCAATTATTTTCTTCGCACAGTCCACGCAGTAGTGATCCCAACTCCTGCCGTTTTTGACCTTCAGGCGCACATCGCCCTTCTCGATACGGTGCTTGGCACTGGCTTGACAGTTATGGGCCCTGCCAGCGGTGTCTATTTCGACGTGGGTAACGAGCGATTTAATTGCCACCGAACACCTCCGTTACTGCTGCCGCGAGGATGCCGTCGAATCCTTGGTCAATCCGCTCGTGCATCTCGCGCGTGAAATCGTGCCGTTGCCTCGCTCCCATACCGACGAGGGTATTTACCTGACTATTGATGGCAGCAATCATCACGACCATGTTCGTTCTACCGAGACGTCGCGTGTCAAGCTCGTGGCCATTCGGGCTAATGTTCCGCTCGCCGAGGATCCGTCCAGCAGCCGTTCGAACTCGAATAGGAAGACCGTCACGCATTGCCTGCCGCTCGCGTACGCGGGTTGTCGGCAGTGGCTGAAGAGTCTGGTAAGCAGCCGCAACGTCGTCCGTGCTATAGCCGCGCTCCTTGAGCACGCGCAGAGCAGCCAGAGCCTCATCGTCTAGCAGAAGTGGAATTTCCTCGACGTGCACATCGGACTGGCCGCGAACCTCCAGACCGTCTAAATCATGAGGAACCGGCACGACCTCACGCTCGACGGGGGCATGATCAGGATCGACTTCCTCCACCGGCAACAATTGGTCGAAATAGTCGCGGTCGGCTTCGCTGAATTCTTGGAAGTCAGCCCAGCGATTGGCGATGTTCGCGCCAGCATGGAACACCACGACGCCCTGGTTGAGGACGTGGCCGGGAGCGTTCTGCCGAATGACGCGCATGATGCGGCCGACGAACTGAACGAACGGGGAAAGGTTGCTGAAGACGCTGAGCACGGCGGCAACAGACAGGTACGGATGGTCAAACCCTTCTCCGAGCTTTCGCACTTGGACGATTACGTCGAGCTCGTGGCTTTCCAGCCGCTGCATCACTCTCTGGTTCGCCGGTGCGTTTTCTCGCGAATGCACGTAGCCAGCGCGAAGTCCCCGCGCGACGTAAGCTTCTACGACCTGTCGGCAGTGCTCGTAGTTAAGGGCCGAGGCGATGATCTTGAGTCGGGCATCGCCGGTTTCTTCACGTAGCCGGCGCAGCTCTCGGATAGAAGCGTCCACGATAGTGTTCAGCGTTTCGGTGGAAGTTACAATACTGCGGCGGAAATCGGCGTCCTCCTCGCCTAGCCTGCGCACCTCGGCAAGCCCCACCTCGATCTCTTGGCCGTCCTCACGGCGCACGTAACGAAGGGTGCGCGGGTTCAGTTGCACGGCCTTGAGGCGCTTTACGTAGCCTTGGCGAATCGCTTCGAAGATAGGGTACGTGTAGATAACGCGCCCCTCCATAAGCTGGCCATCGGCGCGCATCGGCGTCGCGCTGAAGTTGACAATACGCGCTTCTGGGAACTGAGCCTTGAGGGCCTGCCAGCTCTCGGCTACGCCATGATGGCCTTCGTCGACCAGAATCAGGTCGAAGTAGTCGGCTGGCAGTTGACGCAGCCAGCGGTTCGATTCGCCGCCCTGGAGTTGCTGAATATTAGTA
>Ga0157375_10001647_pt1 | contig 19197 bp, 26 predicted proteins | sample M35metaG_FD_115311 | JGI IMG/M metagenome (GOLD analysis project Ga0157375, IMG submission 115311) | Miscanthus rhizosphere microbial communities from Kellogg Biological Station, Michigan, USA - M3-5 metaG | ecosystem: Host-associated > Plants > Roots > Rhizosphere > Soil | place: USA: Michigan... | reverse complement strand
GCACAAGCAGGCCATGTTCGAGTTCCGGGCCACCGCATGAGCACCGCACGGGACGCCAGCACCGGGGAGTTCGTCACCCTGGAGTTCGCCGCCGCCCACCCGGACACCACCGTGGTCGAGAGCACGCCGGAGCCGGGTGCCTTCCATCGCAGGTTCCTGCTCGTGCGCGAGGTGGACGTCACCGGCATCTCCGGCCTGGGTGCCGTCGCGGAGGGCATCGAGTTCAGCGACGGCCAGGTGGCCCTGCGCTGGCTCGCCCCGTACATCGCGGACACCCACAAGGAGCGCGGAGTGCGCCCCACCACGGTGATCCACGAGTCCGTCCAGTCCGTCGAGGCCCTGCACGGGCACAACGGCGCGACCCGCATCGAGTGGATCGACTCCTGATGGCGGTGCTGTGGACCGTCACCATCGTCGTGTGGCTTCTGCTCTGGTGGTACAAGTCGCTGAAGCGGATCGTGCGGTACAAGCAGTGGCGGATCGAGTACATGCCGTGGCTCGCCAGCATCGAGGACGAGCGCGTGAAGTTCGACCCGAAGTGGCCGGAGATCCCCTCCGGCTAGAATCTTGTCCCTCCCCTCGCGAGAGGGGAGACCAGCCCGCCTGGCGAAACCAGGCAGACGCGCCCGATTCAAGATCGGGTGTCCGGAAGGACGTGTGGGTTCGAGTCCCACGGCGGGCACAGGGCGTCGATAGTAGGTGGCAGGAGGTGCGCCTTGGCTGCGACCGCGTTGCCCGTCAACTATGACCTGCGGCTCTACCGTGGGGACGACTACTTCGTTGGTCTCGTCTACGACGAGGTGGACTCCGAGACCGGCGACTCGTTGATCCTGGACGTGACGGGCTGGACGGCCCTCCTCCAGATCCGCACCGCCCCGGGCGGAGAGGTCTGGCTGGCCCTGACCGACACCGATGACCTGAGCCTCGGTGCGGGCTCCGCAGGCGGCGTTGAGGTCTCCGTGTGGATCAGGTCCTCCACGACCTCCCAGGACGCCTGGGCGGCTCGCACGCAGGGCACCTGGGACATCCAGTTGACCTCGCCCGACGGGATCGTCACGACGCCGTTCGCAGGCCGCTTCTTCATGACCCAGGACGTCTCGCGTGCCTCGGTGGAGGTTCCCTCGTGACCGTCGAGCAGCGCGCCTCCGTGGTGCGTCCGCCCATCCAGAAGGTGGGCGTCACCAAGATCATCGGACCACGCGGCCCCGAGGGTCCTGAAGGCCCTGCCGGTCCGCTGGGTGACGGCTCCGTGCCTACCGCCTCTGAGGTCCAGCCTGGTTCGACCATCGTCAGCGACGGGTCGGTCTGGCAGCCCGCGTACTTCACGCCGATCCCCGAGCCGACGTCGGAGACCAGCCAGCCCGTGGTCACCACGACCGCAGGCATCGGTGCGCAGGGGACGTACGTCTACCCGGTGCTGGAGTCCACGGTCGCGATGCTCATGATCGGCTGGGTGGGCGAGACGCCCGTTCCCTCGGTCACCATCGGCGGCAAGTCCCTGGTGCAGGTGGACATCGACATCGAAGGCTCCGGGACCGACAAGCGCACGCTGGTCTTCTTCGCGGACCAGAACTCCACGCTGGCCGCAGGCGAGATCGTCTTCAGCGACATCTCCGGCTTCGCGGGCGGCTTCTATGCTGCCGGAAACAAGATTTCGGCGGTGCTCTCGCCCAGCACCTCGGACACCACCACGGTGAGCACCCTCGACACCTCTGATGTCACGGCCACCAACGTGCTGCGGTACTCGGTCGCCATCGGCAACGGACCGTGGCTCAACGCCGACCCGTCGATGGAGTTGCGCTACCTGGACTGGTCGAGCCAGCCGAACACGATCTTCGCCTACGCCGCGATGCTCAACGGCAACGTCTCGCAGTGGACGCAGCCGGAGGACAAGCCGGTCGTGCAGTTCCAGGTCATCATCCAGGGGACGGCGACCAGCGCCAACGGCACGTACCTGAAGGTCGTCAACGGCGACTCCGTGTGGGCGCGCATCACCACCATGGACGTCGCAGGCTTGGGTGAGCGGCTGGCACGCAAGCAGGACCGCCTCACGCCCGCCACGGCCTTCCCCACGCCCTCTGCTGCCCTGCGGGGAGTGCCCTTCGTCCTGGACGGCGGTCCGGGTGTGGCCGACGTGATCTACGTCTGCCTGAAGGGCTCGGACGACACCTACTCCTGGGTGCAGATCCCGCACTGACGCAAGAAGGCCCGGCCCCCGTAAGCAGGGGCCGGGCCTTCGTCATGCGATCAACTGCACCAGGTGTGGATGTAGACGGCGGGCTTGGTGGTGGGGTAGTACCACGTCCCTCCGTACGACATCACGGTGGAGACGGTGCCGTCAGGCCGGTTCATCGTGGCCTGCTTGTAGCAGTTCATGCCCGTGGCGAAAGCGATCCGCACGGACTTGGTGGAGACGTCACCGCACGCGCCGAGAACGCCGACGTCACCGTTGAAGGTTCCGTTGTCGGCGTAGACCTGGACGCGCGGGTGGGCCGAGCCGTGGTGGACGGCCCAGACCTGGGTGTCGAACGCACCGCAGGAGAGCGCAGAGGCGGGTGCCGCGAGGGCGACCGCTCCGACGCCGAGACCGAGCATGAGCGTCAGCGCGCTCAGGGTGCTGATGATGCGCTTCTTCATGTCTGCCTCCTCAGTAGGCCAGGGTGAAGAACCAGCCCTCAGTCAGGTGGAAGCAGTTGATGATGACGGTCCTCCCCCCACGGGTGTACGCGGCCATGCCGTTCTGGCAGCCCGTCAGCGTGCTGTACGGACCGATACGGGTCGCCGCCTGCGCAGCAGTGGCGGTCGCCACTCCCACCCCGGTGAACAGCGTGAGCGCGGTGAGTACCGCGCCGATCTTCCTCTTCACTGTGTTCCCCTTGCTCCCCGTCCCCCTGCGGGACGGTGGTTGATGGAGGCCCCCTGCAACACTGTGGATCTCAGGTCAGGTAGCCAGGGCGCATCTGCTGCACCCAGCCCGTGAAGCCGTTGACGTCGTTCTCTACGAACAGCGGCATCCGAACGGCCTTGCTGTCGTCCCCGATCTTGAAGGCGACGTACTCGGTGCTCATGGTGGCCAGGAACTCCGAGAGGTACTTGTGGTTGACGCACAGGGCACGGTTGCCCTTGGGTCCGGACCATGAAACGTCCAGCGCCTCGCGTGCTTCGTTGCCGGAGCGGTCGCGCGCACTGACGGTCAGGGTCCAGGTCGATCCGTCGGCGGTCACCTTCCCAGGTGCCAGCGTGAGGAACATGGCTTGGAACTCCGGATCGGAGTTGACACGCACCCTCTTGACGGCCTCAGCAAGGATCTCACGAGGCACTGACATCGTGTGGGTGTTCGTGAGCGCGGGAGTGAGGATCTGGTTCTCGATGTTCGGGAAGTCGGTCAGGAGCCGCTGGGCGATGACCTCGTCCTGGTCCACCTGGAAGAGCAGGTGGGACTGGTTGGACCCGAAGTAGAAGGTGTCCGTCTTGGCCGTCTTCAGCAGCCGTCCGACCTCGTCCGCCACGCGCAGCGGAATCGTCGTGTGCAGGCCCAGCGGGAGCCCTGCCGTCTGCCGGTGCAGGCGACCCCCGTCCAGGCCCGTGAGCGCCCCGTTGAGCACCTGCAACTGCATCAGGGAGGCTCGGGCGCTGGACGTGGAGGCTGCCTTGCGTGCGGCGTCCAGGGCAGCCAGGAAGGGCGCGACCTTCACGGGGTGCGTGCTGACCCCGGAGACGTCCGGAGCGGGCGGCAGGTGGTCACCGATGGGCGTCTGCACGGACCACTGGGCGCGGCCCGAGCGCAGCGTTGCGGTGTTGCCCAGCACCTCGAAGCGCATGTTCTCCGTGGGGGCGATCTTCAGGATGTCGAGAATCTTCTTCGCGGGCACCAGCGCGGCCCCGGGCATGGAGACCTGGAGCGCGTCGGACCACAGGACCACCGTCATGTCGCCGTCGGTCGCGGAGACCTTGACGTACGGCACGGTGCTGGAGGTGGCGGGGAAGGCCTCGATCAGGGCGTGGCCCGTCCCGGAGATGACCTCCTTGATCGGCGTCACCGCAGCGGCGCGCTCGAACAGGGCCAGGAAGGTAGCCACCTTGCCGTGTGCGGCCAGGCGAGCGTCCACCGGCAGGATCTCCGGGACCAACTCCTGGTCGTCGTTCTGAGCCTGCGCCAGGCCCAGCAGGTCGGTCTTCATCAGTCCTCCTGCACGTACTCGACGTGGTCCAGGTTGATGGACACGTTGCGGTCGAGACCCTGGAAGGAGAACGACGGCGCACCGTTGAGCGTGATGCTGTACGAGGTGCAGTAGACCTTGATCGACCGGCCCGACGTGAAGCCGATCTTCAGGCGGATCTTGCCCTTCACGCTCCGGCCTCCGTCAGTGCGGCCTCGGCGTCGGCAAGAGCCTTGGCCAGGTCGCCCTCCAACTTCGTCAGCAGCGCCGCGCCCTCCTCGGGAGTGGTCACGCCGAACGCGGCCAACTCCTCGACGGCACGGGCACGGTCAGCCTCGGCGCGCTCGTACTCGGCCTGCGCGCGGGCCTTCTTCGCCTGGGCCGCAGAGATGCGGTCCCTCAGGGTCTTCAGGGTGGAGTCGATGTCGGTCATGTCCGTTGGTACGCCTCAGATCAGAAGAGTTCCACCACGCGCCGCCCACCGGGCTGCGTGACGGGGGCGAACTTGGAGCAGGCGCTCCGAGCGAAGCAGTAGCCGCAGTACGTGGTGTCCTGCCGTGGGGTGTGGTCGTTCATCCAGATCTGACGCGCGAAGGCCGTGACGCGGGCCATCATCTGCGTCCGCTCCTCGTCGGTGATCCGGAACATCTTCATGGGCTCGTTGCAGAGCGGCTGCATGAGCGTGGCCATGGAGGTGTACTTGCCCTCCATGAGGAACATCGCCAGGTCGTAGTAGGTCAACTGCCCGCGCACCTTGCGCCAGTACGAGTTGTCCCGCGTCATCTTCACGTCGTGGACCATGAAGCGGCTCTTGTCGTCGCGCACGGTGATGTCCATGGCTCCGATGATCTCGACCTGTTCGAGCCCGCCAGCGGGGTGCGGGAGCATCACGGGAGCCCGGAACTTCAGGTCCGCCTGGTACTCGAAGGGGACGACCCAGCGCATGAGGTCCGGCTGAATCTTGACGCAGGCCTCGCGCACGTCCGCGATGACCTTGGCCTTGTCCCGGGCGTCCTTCCAGGCGATGGAGCCGCCCTCGTCCAGGATGTTCTTCCACTCGCGGTCCACGACGGAGGTGACCATGTCCGGCATGGTGTCCTTCTCCGGGCCGTCCGTGAGCCAGTCCCGCACGACGCGGTCCAGCACGGTGCCTGGGAAGAAGACCCGCTGGTTGTCCTGCTTCAGGCCACGGCCCGCACGGCGGTGGTAGCCAGCCTCGCGACACTCCTCTTGGACTCGGAGGGCCGACCACGATAGGCGGAGAGTCACGCGACCGCACTCCTTGCAGACGGACTGGTTCGCCACATCACACCAGCATCCAGACGATGGAGGGCTGCTTGGCGTTGGACAGGCGCTTCTCGCCGGAGTCCTTGACCCAGCCCGCCGTGACCAGTTCCTTGCGCCGCGTGCGCAGGCCCGACGCGGTGAACGGGATGCCCGCAGCGTTCAGGGCGTCCATCATCTCGTCGTCGGTGTGCGGCTTGCGCGTGAGAAGAATCTGGATCGCGCGGTAGAGGATCTGGCTCTTGACCGGGGACTGCTTGGTCGCTGCCTCGAAGGAGGTGTCCGGGTCGTACTTGCGGACCTTGTCCCTGGGCACGAAGACGATGTCGTCCACGGAGGTCTTCTTGGGGGAGAACATGCCGTGGACCAGGTCCTTGTGCACCTGCGTCAGCGCGAGCAGCGCGCCCTTGACGCGGTCGTTGCCGTTGGTGCCCGGCTCCATGTGCCCCGACATCGTCTGGAAGGTCAGGATCGACTCCTCCAGGTAGGACTTCAGAGCCGTGCCGTCGATGGTGTCCATCACTGCCCCTTGGAGACGATGTCGGCGGCGTCGTCGGACGCCTCGTAGTAGCCCTTGCCCCACTCGGTGGGTCCGTACTCGCCACGGTTGGCGACCAGCAGGGACGTCAGACGCTCGCGCTCCAGCAGGATCGCATCCGCGCGCTCGTCCAGGAGGCGCTGGTAGGACTCCGCCAGTGCGGCGACCTCAGCGTCCTTGCCGACGTACATGTACCAGACGGCGCGCGCTTCGCCCCGGGTGGTCATGTCGTCCTCGGTCTTGACGTAGCGGCGGTGGAGCCTCTTCAGCAGTTTCATGATTCTTGTTCTCCTCGATGTCTTCCCCTCTTGATACGCCCCAGGGCGGGCATGACGAAGGCCCTCCTGCATCTCACCGGAGGGCCTTCGCCTACTGCTTCATGCTACCGATCAGGCCACGTGCGCGCCCTTGCGGCGGGATGCGGCGACCGCGCCGACACCGAGCATCAGCACGAGGGCAGCGAGGCCACCCACCTGCCAGGTCTCGACGCCGGTGGCTGCCAGACGGGGCTGCGCCGGGGTGACCACGTGCACCGCAGGGGTGACCGGGGTCGTCGGGCAAGCCGTGTCGTCCCACGTCCAGGACTCCAGGTCGAAGGAAGCGGTGCCGTCCTCGTTCAGGACGAACCCGTTCCCGGCGACGATCACGTAGCCCTCCATCGCCTGGAAGGTCACGACCGTGCCGTCCTGACGAACGGTGAGGCCGACGTTCTCGTCGTCACCGAAGTCCCAGCCGTCGTTCGCCGTACCGCACGAGTCGTACTGGTGGATCACCGGGGTGACCTCAGTCGGGCCGGTCTGGACCGGGCAGATGTTGTTGTCCGCCAGGAGAGCCTCCAGGCTGACCTCCCCGATCCCGTTGACGTTCACCAGGTCGTGCAGCATGACGTACGGACGCCCGTCGATGATGCGCTGCGCCAGGATCGAGTTGACCCCGTCCAGCGACACCAGCGTCTCCAGGTCCGCCGTGTTGACGTCCACGCAAGGCGTGACACACGGCTCGTCGGAGAAGAAGCCCTCCAGGTCCGCCGTGGCGACCCCGGTCTCCTCGTTCAGGACGAACAGGCCGTTCGGGTCGATGTCGAGCACGTAGCCCTCCACCGCGTGGACGGTGACGTACCGCTCACCGTCGTACGAGTACTCCAGGCCCGCCTCGTTGCCGAAGTTGAACGACCCACCGGGGCCGCACTCCTCCTGCGTCGAGAGGGTCGGGGTGACCGGGATCGGACCCTGCACGTAGCAGTCCGCCTCGGGGTCCTCGGACTGGAAGCCGAGAGCACCCTCGACCGTGATGGTCTTGGAGTACGAGCCGTCTCCGTTGGGCTCCCAGCCCTCCGGCACGCTCTCACCGGTGAAGGTGAAGCCGTCCTTCGGGGTGACCGTCAGGATGTAGTCGCCAGGGCCGTCGAAGGACGGACTGATCGAGAACGTGACGTTCGGGAACTCCTCGCGGATCTCGTCCAGGCTGGGCAGGCTGCCGTCCTCGTCGCACGAAGGTGCTCCAGGGGTGGCGGCGAACTGAGCCGGGAACGGGGTGGCGCACGGGGCGTCACGCGGGGTACCGGTGAACAGCGAGGCGTCGAACGCGAAGGTCGCGGTCCCGTCCTCGTTGAGAACCCAGCCGGTGGGCAGGGTCCCGAAGGAGAAGCCCTCACCCAGCGTGGCGACGATGTCCTTGCCGTCACGGCTGTACGTGATGCCCTCCGGCCCAGACGGCAGGCCGTAGTGGTCCTGCTCGTCCACGCAGAGGTTCTTCACGACCGGGCTGTTCGGCACGACCACGTCCGGCGAGTGGGGCGGGCACTCCGCAGCGGAGTGCTCCTCACCGTCGTCGTACGCGATGGCGACCGAGCGACCCTGGGCGTCGGAGAACTCGAACGGGAAGGTCCCGTCGAAGCCGTCACCAAGCAGCGAGTTCTCGCTCACCGAGATGGGCTGCTTGCCCTCCTTCAGGCGCTCGTCCTGTCCCGGCGTGCCGACGTACTTGCAGACCAGGACCTTCTTCTCGACCGGGCAGAGCGTTCCGCTGTCCGGGGCGGTGCCCCAGGAGTTGACCAGCGAGCCGTTCGGCCACGTGAACTTGGCAGCGACGATGGTCCCGATGAGGCGACCGTCCTCGGTGATCTGCCAGGAGATCCGGTCGTCACCCGTGGGAAGGACCCACGTGGCGTTGGCCGGGCCACAGACGTCGGTCACCTGAGGCGTCGGGAACTGGACGATGCCCGGGGGGCACTCGGCGGTGGAGACGTACTTCCAGTCCTTGACGATGGCGGCGTCCTCGGGCGGCGGACCGTCCAGAACGTGGTCACCGATGACGGCGTCGATCTGAGCGCGGGTGCCGTAGTACCGGTCCTGCTGGTACGTGGTCTCGCACTCGGTCGGAGCGATCTGCCCCGCGCCGACGTACGCCTGCGGGAACGCGCCAGCCGGGTAGCCGACGTGCCCGTTCAGGCCCTCGAACCACTTCGGCGTGACCCAGGTGTGCCACTCGGAGATCTTCTGGTCCGGGCAGGTGACAGCCGGGATGGCGTCGTGGTGCGCGCCGGGCGTGTAGACCGCGTCGTGGTGGTCACCAGGCGCGTAGACGGCGTCGTGGTGCGCACCGGGAACGACGTGGGTCACGGCATCGACCCACTCCAAGTAGAACCAGTCACCGTTGCCGGAGTTGCCGTTGGAGCGGAAGTACGCCCCGGCGTGACCGATGCCGTGCGGGTCGCTCTGGGTGTTGGCCTGCCAGTCACCGGACGGGAAGCCAGGGGCGTCGTCAGAGGTGTGCGGACCACCGGTCCACGAGTACCGCTGCCAGTGCGCCGCGACGTCCTCGACCGTGGTGTCCGGGTCGTTGTACGCCTCGTGCACGAGGATCTGCGGGTCGTCGTACGCCTCGTGGACGAGGACGGGCGGGTCGTCATACGCCGCCGTCCCTGCCGAAGGAACGCACTCCTGCGCGGTGGCGAACGCCGCACTGGTGGCACCGATCACCCCCAGCCCTGCCAGACACACGGCGGTGATCGCCGCGATGATCTTGTGGTTCATGTCGTCCTCTTTCTCGAATCTTGCTGTGACCGCGCTGTGTGCTCCTTCGCGCAGTACCTCGAAGAGTGCTACGCATGAGAGGTTTGGGATACATGTTCACCAGGTGAACTTCACCCGGTCTGTACCTAGACGACGGCCTCGTACTTCGCCAGGTCTCCACGCAGGGAGGCCAGCACGTCCGTCGGGAGCATGTACCGGAAGGGCACGAACTGGGGGACGTCGTTCTCCACGACGCCGTTGTGGATGAGCAGCATCACCGGGACACGGTCGTCCGGCTCCTCCTCCGCCAGGGCGCTCTGGACGATCTGCTCGATCTCGTCCTCGGACAGGGGTGCGTCGTCGCTCATGCGATCTCCTTCTTCGGGGTGGCGCGGGCACGCACGGTGACGTGACCCGCGAGGAGTGAGGTTCCTTCGAGGGGCGGGTCGATGACGATGACCACCCGCTCGTTGGCGTAATCGGCGTCCAACTCGAAGAGCATCTGGTCCACCTGAAGGCGGATCACGTCGGTCTGCACGTCGCGCAGGAAGGCCCTGGCATCGACCGCACGCACCGCTCCGTCGAAGACGGGAACCCGGTCGCGCGGACGCTGGGACGGGATCGACCTCGGCAGGACCTCACGGTGGGACAAGATTTCCTCCTGGTTGTGCTTGACAGATGTGAACCTAGCGTCACCTAGAGAGATATGCAACTACCTCGCATAGATGAGCGGCGCGGGCGTCGTCGCGTGCACCAGACGGGTCCGGTAGGTGTTGACCCGGCGACCGTTCTCGTTGATGTAGACGCTGACGCCGACGTAGCCCCGCTGGCGAAGGTCAGCGATGCGGGAGGACACGGTCTCCCTGGTCAGGCTCAGAGCCTCAGCGATCTCGGACTGCTGGATGGCGATGGGATTGCCCTGCCCCAACTCGTCCAGGAAGACGTAGACGACCTTGGCGGTCGAGGAGATGCGGGAGTCGGTCAGCACATCGTGCAGACGCGGGGTGGGCACGGGTGCGATGGCCTCGGAGGTCATGGATCTCACTTCTTGGATCGTTGCTTGATGAGGGCTCTGGATCTGAACCCATGGCTTAGTACGCCTGTCGTCACGTGAGTCGCAAGGCTCGTGACTGTGTGAGATCGAGGGTAGAAGCAAGCGCTGTCCTGGAATCGGACATTCGTCCAGTTGTGGGACAAGTCATAGGTCACAGTTCGGTGACGGGGGGAGGTAGAGGTGACATATCTCGCTAGTGACATGCCTAGTGGGTTTACCCACTCCGAAGGATCGGGGTCCCTAGCGCTCATACCTCTAGAGAGGGAGCAACAGGACTCTCATGACGCCAAGAAGGCCAAGGTAAAGCCTCTTTGCTCAACCTTGGCCTCTCAGGCTCCTGTCCTGGGCGTATCACCTGGTGTAGGTTCAGTTCCCAGACAGAAAGCAGCCCCCGCGATGCTGACAACATCCGGAGGCGGTGACCGCCACAAGGATGATTGCGACGATGACTAGATTCTACCGGCCCCGCGCCTCCAGCACCAGCGGATCAGTGCGTAATCGCGCCTTTTCTGACGTGATGGCCGCAACCCACCGTCTCCTTCGCGCTGACGCCCCGCGCGACGTCGAGATCCTGGCGAACATCATCGAGCCCGACGTCTACAAGATCGCCGTCAGTGGCTACGACAAGGGCACGGGACCGGCCCCGAAGGGCGTCCTGCGGACCGAGGACGTCTCCGAGATGGTCACCGCCGCGATCACGCTGGCGCTGGAGTCCCACGACGCGAAGTGGTTCAACCTGAAGCAGGCCGCAGCCGCCTCCAAGCACAGCCCGCTGGTCCTGGAAGACCCCGCCGTGGCCGAGATGAGTGCCACGCAGATCGCCGCGAAGTTCAAGGTCGCGCGCAGGACCGTCTTCCGCTGGCGCAAGGACCTGACCCAGGCCACTGCACAGGACCGCAAGCGCTGGTCCCTGGTGACCGGTATCCGCAGGTCGATGACCGGCACGGCAGCCCGCTACAAGCGGCTGCGCGAGAAGCACAGCAAGCCCGCCACCGCGCGCAAGATCGCCGTGATCTCGGTCGAGAGGACGCTTCCTCCTGAGATCATGAATCTTCTCGACACCCCGGTCTACCCGAAGATGACGTTCGCCGGGATGCTCGCCAGCCTTGGTCTGCACGCTCCGTAGGCGTACCAAGACACATGACCGACCTCCAGACCGTCGCCGCCCGGGTGGCCAGCAACCGACGCTCGCTCGATGCGCGCCTCGGTGAGGCCCGTGCCGTCTTGGCGCGCGGCAAGGAACTGGAGGGCCAGATCGCTGACCTCACCTCTGAGGTCGATGATCTGGAGCGCGTGTCGATCCTGCTGAACTCTCTTGGGGAGGAGAAGCAGGCAGCGGCACAGGGCACCATCGAAGACCTGGTGACGAGGGGTCTCCAGACCATCTTCGATGAGACGCTGTCGTTCCACATCCAGGCTGCCTCCAAGGGCAAGACCTCGGTCGTGGACTTCATGGTCCGCTCGACGCTGCCGTCCGGCACGGTGGACACCCCGGTCATGGACGCACGCGGAGGAGGGCTGGCCGCAACGGTCGGATTCCTCCTCCGCGTCGTCGTCCTCATGCTTCGCACCCAGGGTCACGGCAAGCAGTTGCTCGTCCTGGACGAGACCTTCGCGCACGTCTCCGACGAGTACCTGGACGGGGTCGCTCAGTTCCTGCGCGAGATCGTGGACCGCTCCGGTGTGCAGATCATCATGGTCACTCACCAGGAGACGTTCATCGAGCACGCGGACGCGACCTACCGCTTCAGCCAGATCAACGGCAAGACCAAGGTGACAGATGTCTGAGCACTTCCCCGGCTTCCCCAAGCCGGTCCGAGACCTGCTGATCGACAAGCCCATCCACCTGGCGTGCATGACCGGGGACCCGGAGCGCACGTGCCTGGACTGCACGGGCTACATCGTGGAGGCCTTCGAGGAGGTCTACGGGTCCCTGCCCAACGAGTACGCGGTCCTGGGTGCCATCATGGATGACCTGCGCGCCGAAGAAGCCGAGCGTGAGGTGGAGACAGATGAGTGAGCCCCTGCACCTGAAGTACAGGCCGTCCGCGTTCAGCGAGATGGTCGGACAGCGGCTCACCGCCGTCGTGCTGGACAAGATGGTGGCCAACTCCAAGGTCCCCTCCGGGCTCCTGTTCTCCGGGCCGAGCGGCACGGGCAAGACCACGGCGGCGCGCATCCTGGCCTCCACGCTGAGCCCTGACGCCGACCCCACCATGACCGTCATCGAGATCGACGCCGCGTCCAACGGTGGCGTGGCCGACGTCCGTGCGCTGACCGAGTCGCTGCGCTACTCCAACGGCTCGCAGTGGCGCGTGGTGATCCTGGACGAGGCGCACAGCCTGACCCGGGACGCCTTCAACGCGCTGCTGAAGACCCTGGAGGAGCCGCCCACCGGGACCGTCTTCGTGCTGGTCACCACCGAGCCGCACAAGATTCCAGAAACAGTGGTCTCGCGGCTCATGGAGTTCGAGTTCCGTCGGGTCTCACCCGAGGAGATCTTCGACCGGCTCATGGTGGTCAACGCCGCCGAGTCCATCACCGTCCCCGCCGACGTCCTCCAGCGCATCGCCTACGACGCCGACGGCTCCGTGCGCAGGGCGCTCATGAGCCTGGAGAAGGCCCACCTGGCGGACCTGATGACCGTGGTGCAGTACGTGGAGGCCACCGCCGTCAAGGACGTCTCAGCGAGGCTCCTGCTGGCGCTGGCCCACGGCGACAACACCATGGCGTTCCGCCTGGCCGACGCCGCTCTGGGCATCGTGGGGCACCCCTCTGTGCTTGCCGAGCAGGTCACCCGCTGCCTGCGCGACGTGCTGGTGCTGCGCGGTGGCGGACAGATCCACGCCACGGGCAAGGCCCTGGAGGACCGCCAGACCATCGTGTCCCTGCTGGGCATCGACGCGGTCTACTCCGCCATCAAGATCGTCTGGGACCTGAAGACCAAGGTCCGTCCCAGTGACGACCCGCGTGGGAACCTGGACCTGGCTCTGGCCCTCATCGGGCAGATCTTCGCCAAGAGCACGGGGCACACCCAGGTTGCTGTGCAGGTTGCCGTTCCGGTTGCTGCCGTAGTGCAACCAAGCACGGTACAGTCCGTCCCGACCGCCGAGCCGCGCAAGTTGTCGCTGGCCGAGATGCAGATGTGAGGACAGACATGCGCTCCGATCTCTACCCGGCCAGTTACTTCGAGGGCGGCGGCGACTCGAACTACGTGAACTACGGCAACGACCCGGGCTGGGACCCGACGGCTGCTGTGCTCAAGTCCCTCGTGGCTCCCAACGCGCCGATCCTGGAGGTTGGCTGTGCCACCGGCTGGTTCGTGCGCGCAGCGCGCCAGTACGGCCTGCACGCCTACGGCGTGGACATCTCCGCCTGGGCCATCGCTCACCCCGCTGACGGGGTCAAGGGCTTCATCTCCGAGAAGTCCGTGCTGGACCTGGACGAGGGCAAGTTCGCCGCCGTCGTCTCCTGGGAGATGCTGGAGCACGTCCCCGCTGAGGACGTCCCTGCTGCGCTGGCTGCGATGAAGGAGCAGTTGCTCCCGGGCGGCTGGCTCATCCACCGCATCGCCCTGGCGGACTCCGAGCACGACCACCACGCCGACGACGACAAGACCCACTTCACCGTCGTGGAGCGCGAGTGGTGGCTGGGTCAGTTCGAGAATCTTGGTGGCCTCACGAGGCACCCCACTGTCGAGGCCGCGTACGACGGGGTCTTCGCAGGCCGGGACTGGGCCGGGCGCTTCTTCGCCTACCGCCTCGACGCATGAGCCCTGACCGGCTCACCTCTGCGCTTGACGCTCTGGCGGAGGATCTTGGGCCGCAGGTCAAGGAGTTGCAGGTGGAGTTCCGCATCAAGCCGGGACCCGAGCAGGAGACCGTGCGAGCCCTGATCTGGCAGTGGGCCAACCTCAACGAGGCGGACATCGAGTGTCGGGTCCACTACGGGCACACCCTTGACGAAGGGTCGATAGTACAAGCATGACCGAAGCCATCAACCCCCTGGACGGCGCTCCGCAGGACGACCTCGCTGAGGCCTTCCGCCTGCCGGACGACATCCTGGCGGACGAGGGCCTGGTCACCCTGCACGCGAATCTTGTCCTGCGTCTGCGCCGCGAGGCTGCCGGGATGCCGATGAACACCGTGCAGCAGTTGCTCCTGGAGCGCATCGCGTACAACTACATCGTGATGAAGCAGAAGGAGCGCACCAACGGCTTCACGACCCCCGCCCAGCAGAAGGACTTCAACACGTGGTGGCTGTCCACCACGCAGGAGTTCAACAAGTTGCTGATGGCCAACGAGGACAAGCGCCGCGAGGCGCTGCTCATGGAGATCAACTCCATCGTCGTGCAGTCCACCGAGTTCATCACTGTCACGGAGGACCGCCAGAAGGTGCGCCGGTTCCTCCAGGAGCAGTTCGCCGCCATCGAGGTCTGAGGAGACACCGTGTACGACCCCGACGAGACCTCGCTGATCCTGTCCCTCGCCTCTGCCGGTGGGTGCTCCCTGAACGAGAAGAAGGGCACCAACTGGGTGCAGGAGGGCGGCGGGCTGCCCAACTACATCTGCAAGATCGCCAAGGAGTTGAAGAAGGGCGGCAAGTCCACCTCCCAGGCCATCGCCATCGCGGTGAGCCAGGTGAAGCGGTGGGCTGCTGGCGGTGAGGACGTCAAGGCCGACACCCGCGCCAAGGCCGCGAAGGCGCTCGCGCAGTGGAACGCCCTGAAGGCCAAGTCCAAGGGCAAGAAGGTCGTCAAGGCCTCCTCCGACCAGGGCGACTACATCTTCCTGAGCCAGCCGGACGTCGGGGAGTTCAACACCGACCTGGTCCGCCAGGCCTGGGAGTCGATGCAGCGCATCGAGCGCGAGAAGGCCCGGGTCGCTCGCGCCAAGGCCTACAACGAGAACCCGTACGGCCAGGACGAGTCGCAGCCGCAGGAGGCCTACGACTACCCGTACCTGTGGATCAAGGAGTTGTGGACGTCCTTCATCATCGTGGAGGCCGAGGGCAAGTTCCTGAAGATCCCGTACATCGTCAAGGGCGACGACGTCACCTTCGGCGTGGCCCAGCGCGTCCAGCCCTCCTACGAGGAGGTCCCCGCCGAGGTCCAGTTCCAGGACGACGACGATGACCTCTCCGAGGAGGAGATGCGCTACCTCGTCGGGCTGGCCAACAAGAACGCCTCCGCCCTCTCGCTCGTCATGAGCCTCACCAACAAGGGCTGATTCATGTTTCGTCTCTCAGACGCCTTCGCTGAGGACGACGTTCAGAAGTCCTCGCTGGAGCGCATCTTCGAGGAGGAGCCTGTCTCCCTGAGCGTCTTCGTCCAGGACAAGAAGTTCCTCGCCAACCCGGCCCTGTCGGAGAAGCAGTTCGACGTCGTCCAGCACATGGAGCGCATCTACTTGCCCTCGCTGTACCCGCTCATGGCCGAGGGCTTCGGCGGGTACTGGAAGGACTCGCTGGACGTGCGGATGACCAACCTCATCACGTGCCAGTGGGGCAAGGGCGGCGGGAAGGACCACACCATCCGCATCGGTGCCCTCCGGGTCGCCTACCTGCTGATGTGCCTGAAGAGCCCGCAGAAGTACTTCGACATGCCCGAGCAGGACTCGATCCACATGCTCAACATCGCGGCCAACGCGGGCCAGGCCAACCGCGCCTTCTTCCGCCCGATGACCGAGGCCGTCAAGCGGGGCTGGTTCAAGGACAAGGCCGAGCCCAAGCGGGACACCATCGACTTCGCCAAGCACATCGAGTCGGTCTCCGGTCACTCCGAGGCGGAGGGCCAGGAAGGTCTGAACCTGATCCTGGGCGTGGCCGACGAGATCGACGCCTTCAAGACCCGCTCCGAGATGGTGGGTCAGGGCAAGAAGGCTCGCGAGGCCAGCACCACCGCCGAGTCGATCCTGGAGATGCTGAAGACGTCGGCCTCCACCCGTTTCCCCGAGAACTACAAGCGCGTGGCGATCTCCTTCCCGCGCTACCAGGGCTCCACCATCCAGCGCCAGACGCTCGAAGGACGCCAGGACCAGGAGGAGATGGGCAAGAAGTCGATCTACTTCGTCTCCGGCCCGTACGCGACCTGGGACGTCAACCCCCGCGTGAAGGGTCCCGAGCAGTTCGAGACGGACTACCGCAAGGACCCGGACGCCGCAGCGGCCAAGTACGAGTGCAAGCCCAAGCGCGCGACCGACGCCTACTTCCGCAACCCGATCATCTTCAAGGCGTCGGTGGACCGCGACTACCAGCCGCTCACCATCGACTACGAGTTGAAGACCTTCACCTCCGACGAGACCGGCTTGTCCGTCCAGGGCTGGGAGCCGACGTTCACCTTCGAGCCCGGCTTCGCTCCGTCCGAGGGTGCGCGCTACGCGCTGCACTTCGACCTGGCCATCAAGGGCGACCGCGCCGGGGTGGCCATGAGCCACGTGGAGCGGTGGGACGAGCGCGAGGAGAAGGTCACCAACCCGGACGGCTTCGTGGACACCATCACCCGCACGCTGCCCATCGTGCGCAACGACTTCACCGTCTCCTTCGGCGCTGACATCGGCGCACAGCCTCCGCGTGAGATCCAGATTCGCTGGGCGCGCTCGCTCGTCTTCGAGTTGATGAAGCGCGGCTTCTACGTCGGCATGGTCACCTACGACGGCTTCCAGTCCGCCGACAGCATCCAGATCCTGGAGATGCACGGCGTGCCCACGGGCCGCATGAGCACGGACAAGGACCCCTCGATCTGGAAGTCCCTGAAGGACGTCGCTTCGGACGGACGGCTGCACATGCCGTTCTCGAACCTGCTCCAGATGGAACTCGAAGGCCTGTCCCGCATCGGGGACAAGGTCGATCACCCGCAGGGTGGCTCCAAGGACGAGGCAGATGCCTTCTCCTGCTCCATCGTCTCCGCCATGGCCATCGGTGGTGAGGAAGATTCTGGTTCGTCCATCGCGGCGGACGAGGTCGGATTCTTCTCCACGGGCAGTACGATGGAGCCGTTGGAGGGCATGGAGGAAGATTTCATTGGCGGGGTCTTCGACCTCCCCCTCGGGTTGGAAGGACTAGGCGTTCATGGCTAAGACGGCGAAGAGCGCCAAGAAGACCACCGGAACCAAGCAGAGCGTCGAGATTCAAGCCCTTGGCGACGAGTACGGCACCGACACGAATCTTCCCTTCAGCACCCCCTTCAGCGGCACCACGGTGGGCGTCGAGAAGACCGACGGCGAGAAGAATCTTCGCGAGGTCTCCCGCTACACCGACGGTGACGAGGGACCCACAGTTCGCCAGTTGGTCACCATGCGCCGCATGGACGGTCAGGCCCGCGCGCTGTACCGACTGCTCTCGCTGCCCATCCGCTCCGCGCTCACCTCGTGCACGTTCGTGCCGGGAGAGGACGGGGAGGAGGAGGCCGAGTTCATCGAGAACGTCTTCCGTCTCCCCGCCGAGAGCGGCGGCATGACCGTCACGTTCCACCGGGTGATGAGCCAGATCCTCCAGGGCCTCTTCGACGGCTTCGCCGCCTTCGAGAAGGTCTTCTGGATTCCGGACACCGGCCCGCTGAAGGGCAAGATCACGCTGCGGAAGTTGGGCCACCGCCCCCCGGAGACGATCACCTTCATCACCGACGACAAGGGCGGCTTCCAGGGGCTCCGTCAGCAGGCCGCGCAGAACGGCCAGTCCATCGACGTCTACATCCCCGCCGACTACGCCTTCTACTACGCGGCCCAGGAGGAGGAGCGCAAGTTCTACGGCGTCTCCTTCTTCCAGAGCGCCTTCTACCACTACGACAAGAAGGTGAAGTTGTACTACACGGCTCACCTCGCTGCGCAGCGGGCTGCCGTGGGTACGCGCGTCGGGACCGTCCCGGCCCAGGCCTCCAAGCAGGCCAAGTCGGAGTTCGCCCAGAGCCTCGCGCGTCTCTCCCTGGCCCAGTGGATGATGACGCCCGAGGGCTTCAAGGTGGACGTGCTGCGGGAGGGTGGGTCGTTCGACTTCCTGAACCTCATCAACCACCACAACAGCCAGATGTCGAAGTCGGTGCTCGCCAACTTCTTCGACAGCACCCAGGGTGGCGGCTCCGGCGACTCCAGCCTGGTGAACTTCGCCCAGCCCGGCGACGACATGTTCATCCTGATGCTGCGCGCGATCATGGACGACATCGCGAACCAGATCAACCACTACATCATCCCGCAGTTGATCGACCTGAACTTCAAGAACGGCGTCTACCCCACCTTCACCTGGGGCAAGTTGACCGACGAGCAGCGTGCGTCCATCGCCGCCACGTTCGACAAGGTCCTCACCGCAGGCGAGTCCGTCAACGCCACGCCCGAGTTCGTCCGGGCGCTGGAGGAGAACATGGCGGAGGAGATGGGCCTGGAGATCGACTACGACGAGGTCGAGAAGCGCGAGGAAGAGGAGAAGGCCGCACAGGCTGCCTCCGGCATCGACCCGCTCACCGGCCAGCCGGTTCCTGGCGGTCCCGCCGACCCCAACGCCCAGCCCGCTCTCGGCCCCGACGGTCAGCCCATCGACCCGAACGCCGTCGAGGCTCCCGTGGCTGAGGGTGCCGCAGCGACCTGGGAGGAGCAGGGCGTGCCGCTGTCTGCTGCCGATCTGGGTCTCGAAGGCGAGGACTGGACTCTGGAGGACTTCGAGGCCGCGCTGGAGGAGCACAACGGCGCACCCGCCGAGGCGGCTCCCGTCGCGGAGCAGCCCGCTCCTCCGGCAGAAGATTCTGGAAACGTCGCCCTGACGTCTCCGTCCAACGATCTCCTGGCGCTCGCCCAGCAGATGCTCGACATGGCCATCCTGGAGGACGCTCGTGCGTAAGGTCCGTACCTCCGGAGGGTCGCGCTACTACGGCCTTCCCATCGGCGCTCCCATCACGGCTGACGCCATCGCCAAGGCCAAGCAGAAGCACGGTGGCATCGACGCACCCGCGCCCACGCGCGCGAACGCGAAGACCACCAAGGCGGTCATGGATGCGCCCAAGCCCAAGGCCCCCAACGTGCTCCAGCGGTTCAACCGCAAGGTCCAGACCGGCAAGTCCAAGCCGACCAACGCCGACACCGAGAAGGCCCGCGCCGACGAACTGACGGCCACCGGGACCAAGGGCGGCACCGTCTCCGTCGGAGAGCGCGTCTACGACGT
>Ga0157375_10001642_pt1 | contig 19229 bp, 17 predicted proteins | sample M35metaG_FD_115311 | JGI IMG/M metagenome (GOLD analysis project Ga0157375, IMG submission 115311) | Miscanthus rhizosphere microbial communities from Kellogg Biological Station, Michigan, USA - M3-5 metaG | ecosystem: Host-associated > Plants > Roots > Rhizosphere > Soil | place: USA: Michigan... | reverse complement strand
GGCATGCATACTCAGGATCAGGATCGGGACATCGGCGGCGATCCCACGCAACTGCGTCAGGACGTCGAGACCGGGGCGATCGGGAAGATTGAGATCGAGGATGATGACGTCCCAACCGCCGCGACGGGCGAGGTCGAGCGCCTCGGCGCCGCTGCGCGCTTCGGCGCCGACGACGATGTCGCTCGTCTCCGAGACGATCTGCTTCACGCCTTCGCGCACGATGTCGTGATCATCTGCGATGAGGACCTTGATCATGCGGCGCTCGTTTCCGACGGAATCCGTACCGAAACGATCGTACCGCGGCCGACCACTCCTTCGATGTGAACCGTACCGCCCGCGAACGCGGCCCGCTCGCGAATTCCGATCAATCCGAGCGAGTACGGGTCGCGCACTTCCTCGGCGGTGATCCCGCGTCCGTCGTCGCGAATCTCGAGCAGCAACTCCTCGGCGCGCTGCCGCAGCCTCAGCTCGACGCGCGACGCGTTCGCGTGGCGGGAGACGTTCGTCAGCGCCTCTTGCACGATCCGGTAGATGGCGGTGACGGCCGCGCCTTCGATGTGCAGTTGCGTTTCGTCAGGGAGCGATAGCTCGCATTCGATTCCGGTGCGCTGCTCGAACCGCGAGGCCTCGGCTTCGATGGCCGCGAGCAATCCGAGATCGTCGAGAACGCTCGGCCGCAACTCGGAGGAAATTCGCTGCACGGAGGTGACCGTCTCGTCGAGCGTGCGCGTAATGCGATTGCGCAGCGGCTCGCTCGCGGACGATGCAGGCGTCATGGCCAGCAGCCCGCCAACATCCATCTTCAGCGCCGTCAGCGACTGCCCGAGGTCGTCGTGCAGCTCGCGCGCGATCCTGGTGCGCTCCTCTTCCTGCACGAGCAGCAGCCTGTCGGAAAGCGCTTTCAAATTCCGCTCGCTTTCGAGCAGACGCCCCTCGGCTTCGAGGCGCCGCCGGAGCATGGTGTTGAACGTTTCGGCGAGCTGGGCGATCTCGCGCGGACCTTCCGCCGCCACCTGCGAGTACGAGCCGGCCGCCGCTCCCTCGGCTGCGCGCGAGAGCGCCGCGACGGGCCGCTCGATCGCGCGCGAGATCATCGTGGCGATGATGACCACCGCGATCAGAATGATGATGCCGCCCGCAACACCGCGCACGAACGTCTGCCTCACTTCTTCCATGACCGATGATGTCGGAATGCCGGCGTAGATGTGCCACCCCAGCTCGGGCAGCATCGTGAAGCCGTACTGCCGCGAGATGCCGTCGACTCCCACCGCCTCGGCGATGCCTTCCCGCTTCCGCTTCGAGATGTCGAGCAGATCGCTGCCGCGCACATTGCGGCCGGTCCACGAGCCGGCGGCCGGCCAGCGCGAAACGATCGTGCCGTCGCGGTCGATGATCGTCACCATCGCATCCGGCGCGAGCGTGTTGTCGGAGACATCCGGATACTGCAGCAGGATGAGCGTGGCGCGATTCACAGGCATCGAAAGGAGCGACACCCAACGGCCGTTGAGCATGCCCATCGACGGGATTCGCGGACGCAGCCGGTGAGCCTGCAACTCGCTCGCGATCCAATTCTGCGCAAGCGCGTTATCGCGATTGTTTTCCGACTCGGCCGCGCAAAGAAAACGGCCATCCGCATCGAAGAGAAAAAGGTTCTCGTCGCGGATGTCGAAATCGACGACGGGAAGGAGCGACTCGCACGAATGCGCATCGATCTGCCGCGCGGCGATCCGCTGCAGCAGCGATAGTCCGTCCTCGTGCATCGCGCGCAGCCGCATCGCCGTCGCGCGCGCGATGCGCAATGCCGTTGCGCGCGCTTCCTGCTCTTCGCGCTGAACCTGCGAGAAGTACAGCCACGCGAGAAGACTCATCAGCGGAATCGCCAGAGCCGCAGCGAAGATGCTGAGCCACCACCGGATCGACCACGAACCACCGCGCACGATTGACGCAGTCTAGGTGCCCGCGCCAAAGAACAAAAGGACTCGACGACGGAGCGCCTGGGAGCGCGGGGCGTCCCGCCCGCTGTTGATGATGCACAGACTGGCGCGGACAGAGCGCTGGCGTCCTCGCCGGCGAAGCCGGCGTAAGAACCGTAGCCCCCAGTTTCAACTGGGGGAATCAGGGAGCTGGCGATCTTGCGAGCCCGTTTTAACGGGCGAAAGAAAGCTCTCTTTCGCGCGCCAAGGCGCGCTCCGAAATTCAGGAGACCCTGTGGACCCACGGGTGAAACCCGTGGGCTACGGTTCTTAAGCCGGCTACGCCGACGAGACGCGTTAACGCATGAACGAGGGCGAACGCGATGCGCCGCCTTCGATCATTCGCAAATGGCGGCCGAGCCTAGGGCAACCAACGCCGCCGGCCGTGCCGGCCTGGCGGAGGCGCGTCGGAATCGAACCAACCTTTCGACGCTTCCGCGCCGAAACAACGGTTTTGAAGACCGCGGGAGCCACCAGACCCCATTCGCCTCCTCGGTGAGAGCGCTCGGGGACGATAGCACGCGGTCTCTTACTCGGACGTCACGACCCAACGGCAGCGATACTTCGGGGCACGGAGGATTGCGGCAGAGGGCTCGTTTCGGGGGCCTGGCGCCGCGGGTCGTCAAGGCCTGTGGGCGAAGCATCGCGTCTCAGATCCCACGGTTTGCAATCGATCCTTTTGTTTATAGATTCGACGCATTGCTTCGCGAAGACTTTGGCGGCGAGAAGATCCGTTTGCACATAGTAAAATGATCGATCGCCCGCAGGCGGGATTGCCAGGTTCAGCGTTCCGAACCGGATGGTTTGGGCGAAGCCGGCGCGCGTTTCCATATCCACGGCGACATCCGTCCAGCGTTCGCTGAATGTAATACCCGTCTTCGTTCGGGAAATCTCGTACATGTGATACGTCAGCAGATATCCGTCAGTACCGACGGTTGCTCCCTCCGTTGTGAAGAGCACGTTCGGATGCTTCGCGATCACCGATGGCGCCGAGTCCGACGATGCCACGTCCGGATCAGGCAGGCGGACATCGCGAAGCGCGTCCACCCGCCTGACTCCTGACAGCTGGCCGTTGCGAAACGCGAGCAGGTAACCATGTTGTGCGCACGAAAGAATTCCGAATGACTCGTCGGCGGCCGGTCGGATCACTCTGAATGCGCGAAGACCGCGGAGATCGATTTTCTGCGCCCCAATGATGATGGCTGCGGGATGGTTGTCGTCGTTCACGACTGTCCATATCCGCTCCTCGTCGGTTTCCGACGAACGAGTACAGGCCAACAACGTGAGCGCAATGGTCGCCACGGGAATCGCTCGATTCAGAAGATTGGACACTTATGACGATTCTCCATTGTCCAGAAGTTGAACGTGCCGCACTGGCTGTTTGGAACGCGAGTCGCACCCTGGGCAAGTCGCTTCCGGTCCATTGTGGCATTGGCATTAGCGTAGTACTGCGCGTCAGTGTTGCCCGAAAAGCCGTGTGCGAAGTTTTGAGCGAACTGCTGCCAGTCTTTCGTGAACTTGGACGGCGGCCGATTACTGCGGCAGAGCATGCAGTATTTGTACGCGCTGTTGCCCCCGTTCTTGGCTGCGTCAAACCGGCGGCGAGCGACTTGGCAGACAGTGGTTGCACAGCCGTGAGCGCGGTCGGCCGCGACGTTATTCATCAACACCGAAGCAACGGCGGCCTGGCACCCCTGAGAGGTACTACCCGCTTCTCCAAAGACTGTGCAAAGGAAGCAGTCGGCCTCGCTGTCTGCGCTCAGACCATTCCGGTCCGTTAGATTCACAGGATCGTCGTAAACATACGCGTAAAGATTGCCATACCCATCGGGGCCGGCTGGATCCGCCTGCGTATACCGCGACCACTCCGGGCGGTACCAGCGGAAGATGTTGTAGGAGTGTCCCTCGTCGCCGTAGACGGCTTCCTGGCCGGGGAAACGGAGGATTTGTTCCTCAGGGCCGCCGCTCCGCATCGAGAAGATGCGGCCGAATGGCTCGTACTCGGCCTGCCAGGTCACGGCGCTGCCGACCATTTGCAGGATGGGAGTGCCGAGGTGGTCGGTGAATGTGTAGCGCAGCACGGTCGTTGGGTAGAAGCCCTCCTCGCCCCACTGCGCCACCGGCATGTCGTTCAGCCAGATGATGTTTGTCGCGTAGACCTTTGACGTGATGGAGAGCACGTACGCCAGCAGCTTGAGGTCAGGTGAGTACATCGATACGCGGGTGTACGGGGATGACGTATCCAGAGAGTTCAGGTATTCAGAGAGGCGCACGCCCCGGCCGTCGTAGACGTAGCGTGACGCGCCTCGGGCGACGAGGTTGCGTGCGCTGATGGTCACGTCGTTCTCATTGCCCGCGCTGTCGTAACTCACTGACGTGCTGCCGACAGAAGAGAGCTTCGACGTCGTACCGCTGTAGGAGAACGTCGCCGACCGCGAGGAGCCGAGCGTGAGCGCGGTCATGCTCCCGGCGGCGTCGTACGAATACGAGCCGCTGCCCCAGAGCGACGTGCCGGTGTTCGCGGTGATCAGGCGATTGAGGTCGTCGTAGGCGAAGTCGCGGTTGTAGCCGGAGCTGACGGCATCGTGGATCTGCGTCACGTTGCTGGCTTCGTCGTTGGCGTAGACGTAGTCGGCGAGGACGGTGGACGAGAGCGTCAGCTTGTTTTCCGCCGGCCGGTAGCGCGAGTCGTAGTCGAATGTCTTGACCGCGCCGTTGCCGTAGGTCAGTTGTGTCACCGGGCCGAAGGGAAGGTACTTCACCGAATCAACGAAGGTAACCGTGCCGAGGTCATCCGAGCTCCCGGTTGCGCTGACCGGCCTGTCGGCAAAGTCGAACGTGTACTGGGCGGCGCCCAGAGTCGTGCGATTGCCATCGGCGTCGTACGTGTACGTGACGCCCAGGGGCGTGGTGTCGTTGGATTCGTCGCGCAGGAGACCGCGGCGTTCGTAGTCGTAGGTCGTCGTTCCGGAGGGATCCGCCATGGTTGCCACGCGTCCGAGCCCGTAGTGGCCGGCGGTCGAACTGTCGTAGGTCCAGGTCACTGTCTCGGTAGGAAGGAGACTTTTGGTCGAAGTGGCCGTGAGAACACGATTCAGCAGGTCGAACGTCCGCGCGGTCGTGGCACTGTTCGCATCGGTCGTCGAGGTCAGGTTTCCGGCCTCGTCGTAGGTGTACGTGGTCGTGCCCGTAACCGGGCTGACCTGCGTCTGCGCGCGGCCGAAGTCATCGAAGGCGTGGGTGGTGTCATTCGACTTCGGATCGGTGACGGTGACGACGTTGTTCTGATCGTCGTAGGCGTAGGCGGTGACGACGTCGCTGCCCGAGACGATGGTCTGTTTCTGGGTCACGCTCTTGAGACGGTTGCGAAAATCGTACGCGAAGAGGGTGTTCGCGGAGGTGTGCCGCTCGTCGCGCGTGCTGATGCGGTTCGCGCGCGAGTCATACGCGTGCGTCATCGAGGTCGAGTCCGGATGCGTGATCGTGGTGAGACGCCCGGCAGCGTCATAGGCGAAGGCATCGCTGCGCTTCGTGGTCCACGACGAGCACGGGTTCGCCGGCGTCGGGCACTCCTGCGCGGCCTCGGAGGTCTTCAGGCCGATGGTATTGAGGGTGAGAAGCATGCGTTCGTGCTCGTTGCCGGACGAGTCGGCGCGTATCGTCTGGAGGAGGCGGTTCGTGCCGTCCTCATAGACGTAGCGCACGATGTTGCCGAGGGGCGAGGTCGTCGACGTCATCCGGTCGCGGCTGTCGAAGACCATCGTGGTGACGTAGTTGCCCGGCTCGGCCGAGTCCGAGGACGGGTGGACGGAGGTGACCGTGAGCGTCCGGCCGCGCGCGTCGAGTGTTTTGGTCGTATCGACGCTGTTCGGATCCGTGACCTTGGCCGGGGTGCCGTAGACGTCGTAGTTGTCGAACGACGTCGTGAGGAACGCCGAGGTCGTCGAATAACCCTTCACTTCGTGCAGCCGCCCGCGGCGATTGAGATTCGTGTCGGTATCCGAGTAGTACGTCCGCGTAGTCTTCTGATTCGTGCGCGGGCCGTCGACCTCGGTCAGCCGGTGTTTGGAGTCGAAGGTCGACGTGGTGACGTACGACGTGGCGCTGCTGTCGGACGAGTGGAGATAGCCGGACCTGGTTTCGGTGAGCTCTGTCTCGCCGCTGTTCCAGGCGAATGTGGTCGTCTTCGATTGCCCCGACTTGGCCACGCTGGCCTCGGTGATCGATGTGACGAACGACGGCCAGTTCGCCTGGCCATAGGCATACGTCGTCGTGTGCTCTTCCGTTTTTCCGACGGCCTGGATAGCGGTCAGCACGTTCCCGTTGGCATCGTAGGTAAAGCTGGAGGTGACGCGCTCGTCGGTTCCGCCGGAGCCCGATCGATCCAGTCCGACGGTCTTCGTCAGCACGTGATTCTCGTCGTCGAACGTGTACGCCTGCGCGTCCTCGGTGGCACCGCATGAGCCGCAACTGCCGACGACCGAGGTGGCCAGGAACCGGCCGTGCCCGACCGTGAGCGTGTAGACAGTATTCTGCGTGAGGCTCGTGTCGATCTTGGTCGTCACCGTGGTCTGGGTCGGCGAGTCGTAGCTGAGCGTGACCAGATCACGGGCATTCGTACCGGGCGACGGCGTCGAGCCAGTGTTCGTATCGCCCGACCACGATGAGGTCGCGCGTCCGCTGGTGTCGTACTGGTGGCCCTCGATCACTGCTCCAGAATCGTCGGTCACCAGCGCGACTGCCGACTTACCGGTTGTGTAGGTCGTCCAGCTGAATTGATTCCACGGCGTAGTGCTGGTGTGCAGTGGATCGAAAATCTTCTCCAGGCGATTCGACCCGTCATACGAGAAGCGCCACTGGTTGCTGTCACCGTCAGTGATCGACGTGAGGAGGCTGCCGCTGTAAGCGAGCGTCCAGGAGCGGCCGAGGCTATCGGTGATGCCGGTCAGGTTCGAGCCGGTGTAGGAGGCGGTCAGGGTGTTGCCCCACCGGTCCGTCGTCTTTCGCCAGAGACCGGCCGTGGTGTCATCGACCTCCGTCACGGTGCCGTTCAGTTCCGTCCACTTGTAGCGGCCCGCCGAGGTGTCGTACGTGATAAAGCCGGTGGCGTCGCCCGGATAGATCGGGCGCCAGTATTCGCCGATGGGGGGATGGTTCTCGCGGGCGAACAGGACGCGCGTGCCGTCCGGCTTGCGCCAGACGCGGAGGGCCGTGGAGCCGCTGGTGCTCTGCATCGAGGTGGCGAAAGAATGCGTGAACCCCGGTCCGAGCGCGCCTGCGTTGGTCTCGAGAGAGTTGTAGGTGATGCTGAAATCGAGAGCGCCGCCGGGCTCGTCGACGCTGAACAGCGGCCTGGCGTAGTACATGTTGCCTGAGCCGACGTTGATCGGACCGCCCGCGCCGGGCGAGGCGCCGCCGGTTGGTCCGGACCCGCCCTTGCACGTCGGACATGGACCAAGGTCAGGGACAGCCGCGCACGACGTACTGCCGTTCCCTCCCACGACGTCGCTCGACACCGCGTAGACGTTGGAGAAGACGTCCCTGACCAGGTAGACGGCGCGATACATCTTGCAGCCGGGATTCATGTCCGTCATCTGCACCTTGCCGTGCTCCCAGTAGGGCGGGACGACGTGCTTGATTGAGTTCGTCGCGAGCGTGATCGGATCGATCTCGATGACGTTGATGAAGAAGGGGATCGCGTTCGGCTCGTTGATGTTGCCACCGTCCGCCGGCGGATTGCAGTAGGCATTGCGTGCAAAGTACTCCAGCTCGACGGTGTGATCGTCGATGACGCGCAGGATCGGCTGCTGCAGCATCAGGCTGGGCGAGTAGCCGATCGTACAGTCGCAGAAGTAGAGCGGAGACCCCGATTGGTCGCATCCCGGATCGTGATGGAAGCCGTCGCCAACCTTTGTATGGCTGAACGTTTCGCAACTCGAACAGGAGTCCGTTCCGCTGAAGGTGTAGGGAGAGCTACTGCTTGGTTGAAAGGCGAGGATGGGAAGCGCAGCCAAAAGAAGGACAACCAGGAGGACGATGCGATGACGGTTCATGGATGACTCCTATTTGTCAGTCCACTATTCGTCCGCACCGGAGATAAGCCTAGAGACATTGTGTGACCGGCGGTAGTGCGCGGGAGAAATCCCTGTAGCCTGCCGGAATGCACGATAGAACGTGCGCCGCGTGCCAAAGCCGGAACGGTAGGCGATGCGCTGCGTGGTGAGCTGCGATGTCGCCAGCAGCACCTTGGCGCATTCGAGCTGTCGCTCCTTGATGTACGCGGCGAGCGAGACGCCCACCGTCTGCGAGAAGCGGCGCGACAGCGATTCCCGAGAGACACCGAGGAGTCGGGCGAGCTCGGAGACGCGAGGGGGATCTTCGCGCAGAAAACACCGGTCGAGGTACCCGTCCACAGTGGATAGACACACCTCCAGCGTGTACGCCATCTGGATAGCCCCGAGCGAGCGATGCCGAATGATTATAGGTTCGGCCGGGTCGAAGCAACATCGTGACACGGATCGTTGATGCCTGCCATCCCCATTCGCCTCCTCGGCATCGAGAAGAACGCGGGACGATCACATTCGATAACGAAAAAACGGTTCGCTAACGGACCCGCGCGCCGACGAAAAATCCGTTCACGTTCAGGCCGGGGTTGCGTCCGGTCAGACCGCCGTTCGAAATGTGGAAGAAGCGGTAGCCAACGTAGAGCGGCATGCGGGCGTTCGGGAAAAGCGCCACGCCGAGGCCAAGCTGCGAGTTGAAATTGAGCTTCGACGTCGCCGCCGGAATGCGCCGGTTCGACCACATCGGACCGGTGCCGATATCGACGTACGGCCGCAGCGTGTTCGACGACGTCCGCCAGTAATTGCGCAGGAAAAAGTGCGCCCACTCCGCGCGCACGGAGTCATCGGGATCGCCGTACGTGTAGCCGAACCAGCTGCGCGGCTGGCGAACGTCGGCGTAGTCGATGTCGACGCCGGCGCGCGCGTCCGGCAGGTAGCGCTCGATGTACTTCAGAAGCTGCGGACGGCCGGTGAGCTCGAAACTGATCGTGCGGAAACGCGACTGGCCGTGGCGATTCGTTTCGCTCTTCGCGTCGCCGAGGTAGATGTTGAAATCGCCGGCGAAGGCGCTAGCTGAGAGCAATAGTGAGAGCAGTAGCAGGAGAACAGCGCGGACGATGTGACGGACCATGGCGGCGCATTCTAAACGGGCTGGCACCGCGCGTGAACAAGCTCAGCCGGGAGGGCGCGTCATGACCGATCGACGGCAGTCCGACAACCGCAACATCCTTTCGCGCTTCGCCAGCGCGGCAACGGAGTGGACCGGCTCCACGCCGGCCTTCGTCATCGCCGTGCTCATCGTGGTGGTCTGGTTGATCACCGGGCCGCTGTTCCACTACTCCGACACGTGGCAGCTCGTCATCAATACCGGCACGACTATCGTCACGTTCCTGATGGTCTTCCTGATCCAGCGATCGCAGAACAAGGACGCGCTGGCGGTGCAGCTCAAGCTCGACGAGATCGTGGCGGCGATGGAAGGCGCGAGCAATCGGCTGATCGCGGTCGAGGATCTCTCAGAGGAGGAGTTGAAAGTATTGCGCATCCACTTCAAACGGCTGGCGGAGATGGCCAAGCGCGACCTCAAGATCACCGAATCGCACTCGATCGAGGAGGCCGAGGCGCGGCACAATTTCAAGAAAGATCGGCGGGCGAGAAAGAAGTGAGGCAAAGGCGAAATGTTGAATGTTGAATGTTGAATGTTAAGTGTTGAATGGGCTTCGCATCGCGCGGCATTCGTCCTTTCATTCAACATTGAACATTGAACATTCAACATTCCTGTTTTCAGGCAGCCCAAAGCGCGCCTTGAATGTTGAATGTTAAGTGTTGAATGGGCTTCGCATCGCGCGGCATTCGTCCTTTCATTCAACATTCAACATTCAACATTGAACATTCAACATTCCTGTTTTCAGGCGGCCCCCACCAACTCCGCAAACTTCTTCAAATCGATGTTCCCGCCGGAGATCACCGCCACGATCGGCCCTTCCGCCGGCCCGCGAAGCGCCGCCGCCACAGAAAGCGCCCCCGCGCCTTCGGCGATCACGCGCACCTTCTCCGCCACCATGCGCATGGCGCGTTTGGTTTCGTCGAGCGTAACGACGATCGAGCCGTCGACGATGCCTTGCATCCGTTCCCACATGCGCGGGAAGACGCTCTTGCCGCCGGCGCCGTCGACGAAGGACGGCTGAAACTCTTCGAAGGCCTGTGGCGAGCCTTTCTCGAACGATCGCGCGCCCGGCGCGGCCGTCTCCGGCTCCGCGCCGAGGATCTTCACGTGCGGCGCGAGCTGGCGGATGGAACTGCCGATTCCTGATACCAGTCCTCCGCCGCCGATCGCCGCGATCACCGTGCGCACCGACGGCAGATCTTCGAGGATCTCCAGTCCGAGCGAGGCGTTGCCGGCGATGAAGTTGTGATCGTCGAACGGATGGATGAACGTTCCTTCCACGCCTTCGACCGCGCGCTCATCCATCGCGCGCCAGGCCACGTCGAACGGCACTTTCACGATGCGCGCGCCGAGGTCGCGCATGCGCTGGATCTTTGTCTCGGGCGCGGTCTCGATGGTCACGACCGTGCACGGAATCCCGTACTCCCCCGCCGCGTACGCAACGCCCTGCCCCGCATTTCCGGCGCTGATGGTCCATACGCCTTTGGCGCGCTCGTCGGGCGTCAGCATGGCCACGGCATTCGCGGCGCCGCGGATCTTGAACGCGTTGATCGGCTGGAGGTTGTCGAGCTTGAGCCAGATCTCCGGCGCCTGCGTTCCGTGCCGCAGCTTGATCAGCGGCGTGCGCGTGATGACGCCGCGAATCCGTTCGCGTGCGGCGTAAATCTCATCGAGCGAAACGGGACGAACAGGCGGTGCGGCAGTCGGCATGGCGCCGCATTGTAAAGCGCGAGACGTACTGGGTAATGGCCGACGGCAACGAGCCTACAATCGCGGCCGATGAAGCGGCGCGATCTGGTTCGGCACCTGCTGCAGCACGGTTGCATTCTCGATCACGAGGGCGGCCGGCACACCGTGTTCCTTGGTCCTTCTGACAACAGGACGTCATCCGTGCCGCGGCACAATGAGATCAAGAACGGTTTAGTGCGCAAGATCTGTAGCGATCTGGCAATCCCGGATCCGTTCCGGCGCGACTGATCACTTCGCAGAAACAACCATCGGTTCGCGAATGAGCCGTGACGTATCCAAACCCTTCAACGCGAGTCGGCGGTTTGTATCCAGAATCAGCTCGACAGCCTCACGCAGGTTCTCCCGAGCTTCCTCCAGCGTCTCGCCCTGCGTGTTTGCTCCAGGCAATTCCGCGGCGAAGGCTATGTACCCACCCTCTTCCGCTTCCTGGAAGACAGCTGTGAAGGTGTTCATGCGCTCGAATGTAGTCGAAAGGGAAGTCATCTCAGGCTCGCATAGGTGTCGTGTAACACAAATGTGTTACGTGCATACGGTACTACTGTCTCCACGATCCGCAAATTTCACGAGCTCGGTGGTTTACGCCTCGCTTCCGCCGCGGTGGGGTGACCCTCACGCCACCTGCGGTTGATACGAACAGAGCGGATCCGACTCGAACACATCCCCGGTCATCGACCAGGCCCTGGCTCTCGATCCGCCGCAGAGCTCGCGGAATTCGCAGCGGCCGCATTTGCCCTTCAGGTTTGTGCTGTCGCGCAACGAGACGAATAGCTCGCTGGAGCGGTAGATGTCGCCGAGCGACTCTTTCTTCACGTTGCCGGCTTTCAGCGGCAGGAATCCGCTCGGATAAACGTCGCCGATGTGGGAGATGAAGACGAATCCCTTCCCTTCGTTCACGCCGCGCGGGGCGCGGGAGACGGCGCCGCGCTGGGCCTGCACGCCGAGGGGCATCGAGCGGGGGCCGTGCTGGAGGAAGAGCGTGGAGGCGTCGATCAAGCCGGTTTTTTTGTCGCGAAGATCGTGAAGGTTCTGGCCGCTCTCGATGGCCATCCGCTGCAGCATGTATCTGCGGTAGTGCATGGCCTCAGTGGTCCGCACCGCGAACGGCGCGCGCTTCGTGGTGTCGTAGAGGAAGCCGAAGAGGTGCTCGATCGTCTCCGGCGTGACCAGGTCGCCGCGCTTGCCGCGGCCGGTGGGAACGAGGAAGAAAACGCTCCACATCGCGATCTCGAGATCCGTCAGCAGCTCCACCATGCGCGGGAGATCGTCGATCGTGCGCCGCGTGACGGTGGTGTTGATCTGGACCGGGATTCCTTCCCGCTTCGCGGCACGGACGGCCTGCAGCGTGATGTCGAACGAGCCTGGAACGCGGCGGAAGGCGTCGTGCAGTTCTGCCGTCGACGCATCGAGACTGACCGCGAGGCGCGCCAGGCCGTGGCGTTTCATCCGCGACACCGCGGCCTCGGTGAGCAGCGGCGTCGCGCTCGGCGTCAGGGCCGGCTCCAGGCCTCGCTCCTTCGCGTAGCGGATCATGTCGAACGTGTCTTCGCGCTTGAGCGGATCGCCGCCGGTGATGACGAAGATGCGCGGGCCGAGGTCGGCGATCTGATCGATGAGGCGAAACCCTTGCTCCGTCGTCAGCTCGAACTGGCTGCGCCTCGGCTGCGCGGCGGCGCGACAATGCACGCAGGCCAGATCGCACGCACGCGTGTTTTCCCAGATCACCACAAACGGCCGTTCGTTGAAATCGATCGATTGATTCATAGCAGACCTCTCGTTCGCGCCCACTCGCGATAGGCCGCCGGCGAAATCTCCGACGGCTTGATCTCGGCGCGGCCGCCCCAGTAGACGTTGGTGAAGGTGAAGCCGATGCCGCTGTCGTTGAGATGCGCGTCGATGGCGGCCTTGTGCGCCATCACGTCGTCTTTCGTCTCGCCGTGCGCGACGGCCATGATGTTCACGCCGTTCAGCTCCGGACCGCCGTCGCGCCAGTAGCAGTGCGTGAGGATGGCGAAGCGGCCGATCTCGCGGCCCGCTTCGATCTCGCGCCCCGGCGGCACTGCCCAGTGAAAGAGTCCGTTGAAACTGGAGACGCGTTCGTTGCCCGCCACCGGTTTTGTGTGTTCGAGAAAGGTGGAGAACCGCCCGATGACGCCGCGCCGGTCGAGATCCTCGGCAATGCTGAAGAACGTGCTCGGGTGGATCCCGGCGAGGAGCGCGCGGCTCTCCCACATCGCGCCGCCGATTTCGTTCGGCGCGAAGTCGGCCTTGAGAACGGAGAGGACGTTCCACTCGCGTTCGGAGAGATCGACGACGGCCGGCTGCGTTGCCCTGGCCGGCTCCGTCGACAGCTCGCCGACGCGCATCCCTTTGCGGCGCATGTGGCCGACGCCCAGTACGAAGGCGCGCAGGACAGGCATGACGCGATATTTCTCCGCGCCGATCTGCTGGCGAAGAAAGTCGAGGTGCGCGTCGACCGAAAAACCGGCCGGCACTTTCAGCGTGGTCCAGAGGCGCCATTCGCTGCGTCCGTTCTCGCCGTTGCGGATGACGACGTGGCCGGAGAAGGGATCGTGCGAGGCGATGTAATCGAACGCGGCATTCACACGCGCTTCATCGATCTTCCACGCGATCAGCGCGCCCTGCGCCAGGTTCGTGGCCAGCAGCGTCTGACGCACGCGTCGAATCGTTCCCGCCGCGAGCATCGTCCGGATGCGCTCGACGACAGTCGGCATCGGCAGTCCGGAGAGTTCCGCGATCGTGCGCATCGGATCGCGAACGAATCCGCGGACGCGATCCTCGGACACTTCGAGGATCTGCCGATTGATCGGATCGTGCGGCGATACCGGAGTATTGGTGATCTCGAGCGCGCTCATTATTCGGGCGCTCCGGAAATGACTTCGGAATCGAGCAGGTAGCACCCTGGATCCGACTGCCAGTAGTCGCCCGTGGCCGCCTCGGCGCGCGCGCGGAAGTTTCCATTGCACACCGGCAACCACTGGCAGGTCGCGCAACGGCCCTTCAACAGCGGCTTGCGGTCGCGCAGGCTGCTGAGAAGCTGGACGCGCTCGTCGGTCCAGATCGACGAGAACGGCCGCTCGCGAATCGAGCCGATCGAATGCGTCGACGTGAACTGATCGGGATGCACGATCCCGAAACTGTCGACGCAGGCGATGGCGATACCTGAGCGGTTGCCGCCGTTATTGCGCATCAGCGAGAGCGCTTCGTCGGCGCGCTGCGGATCGCGGTCGAGCAGCCAGTAATAGATGAAGGGCGCGTCGGCGTGGTTGTCGACGGTCATCACTTCGATCTCGCGTCCGGCGGCGTTCCACGTCTCAACCTGATTGAGCAGCTTGTCCATCAACACACGTTTCTGCGGCGGCTCCAGATCGATGCCGGAGAGATACGAACCGCGTCCGGAGTAGACGAGGTGATAGAGGCAGAGGCGGCCGATGCCTTCGTCCTCGACGACGCGGAAGACGCTGTCGATCTCGTTGAGGTTGTCCTGCGTGACGGTGAAGCGGACACCGACGCGGATGCCTGCGTCGCGGCAGTTGCGGATGCCGCGAATGGCGTCGCGGAACGCGCCAACGCGTCCGCGCATGCGGTCGTGCCGCTTCTCGTCGCCGTCGACGCTGATGCCGACGTAGGTGACCCCGATGTCAGCGATGCGCCGCGCCTTCTCCGGCGTGATCAACGTTCCGTTCGTGGAGAACGTGACGCGCACGCCGAGGGACGTGGCGTAGGCGGCGAGGTCGAAGATGTCCGGACGGACGAGCGGTTCGCCCCCGGAGATCAGCAGCGCCGGCACGTTCATCAGCGCCAGATCCTCGATCATCGCCCGCGCTTCGGCGGTGGTCAGCTCGTTCGCGAAGCGGGCCGTTTCCGCGTCGGCGTAGCAGTGAACGCATTCGAGGTTGCAGGTCTTGGTCGCGTTCCAGACCACGACCGGACCGTTGCCCGGACGCGCACCCGAGGTCTGATTGGCCGACTGATTGTGATAGCGCAGCCGGTCGCCAAAGTAAGAAGAGCCGCCGAGAAGCTTCGTCACGCTGATCATAGGAATCTCCGTTCGTTGGAAAGCATCATCGGACCGCGCCGAACAGCGCGAGGTGACGGAATCCACGGCTCCCTGTGACGCACGACACAGCCGGCACGGCCGGCGGCGTTGGTTGCCCAAGGCTCCGTCACGCCTACTATTTCGAAGTTCCGATTGTGCGGATTCCACCGCGAACTTGCAGGGGTGACAGCGGTCATTGCCCGTTCTCGATGCGGCTCTTATGTTGTCGAACGAAAGGAGTGACCATGTTCGACAAAAAGAAATCGTTCGCGAATTTCGCGTGGGTCTTCGCCGTCGGAGCCGTTGCAGGCGCCGCCGCGGCGCTGCTCTATGCCCCGATGACCGGCCGCAAGATGCAGAAGAAAGTCAGCGACATCACGGAGAAGGTGATCGACAAAGTCGATGACTTCAAGGGTGCGGTGAAGAGCTTCGCGACGGCGTAATTGGGAGTTGGGTGTCGGCTGTCGGTTGTCGGTTGTCGGTTGTCGGTTGTCCGGAGGTGGAGTGACGAAGGCACGTCTCCAATCTCCTGCACCGACAACCGACAACAACATCGACGCGCGCGATCTCCCCGACACCCGACACCCGACAACCGACAACCGACAACCCCGATCACAGTCAACGGTGACGCTCATCATCCATGCAGCACCGCGCCCCGTTCAAACCTGCCTGCATGAACAGCCTTCTGATTCTCGCCGTCGGATTCGGCGCCGCATTCGGCACTACCGCCGCCTGGTTCCCGCAGGTCGGCCGCACCTGGAACACGCGCAGCGCCCGCGACTTCTCGTGGGGCTACCTCGCCCTCTTCATGATGGGTGTCTTCCTTTGGACGATGTACGGCGTCCTCCGCCATGACGTCGTGGTCATGGTCGCCAACGGCGTCACATTGCTGCTGGTGATGTCGGTTGGATTCGTCAAGGCGCGCGAAAACAAGGAGTGACATCCGTCACCGTCGCGGGTGATTTTCAACGCCGACCCCTGCGACAAACGTCCCTATATTCCGTGACGAGGAGTCTCTATGCCGACGCCCTATAACCTCGACGTTCACAATGACTGCGCGGACTGCGACGTTCATATGGACCGCACGTTCTGCAACATGGGTCCGGAGACGATGAAAGAGCTCGACTCGATCAAGTTCACCGGCATCTATCCGAAAGGCTCGCTGCTCTTCGTGGAAGGCGAACAACCCCGCGGCGTCTTCATCCTCTGCAGCGGCCGCGCGAAATTGACGACGTCCTCGTCAGAAGGCAAAACGCTCATCGTGAAAATCGCGGAGGTCGGCGAAGTCCTCGGCGCGAGCGCGACAATCCTCGGCAAGCCGTACGAGGTCTCCGCGGAAACGATCGAGCCGTCGCAATTGAATTTCATCAAGCGCGAAGATTTCATCCGCTTCCTGCAATCGCACGTCGAAGTCTGCATGCACACCGCGCAGCAACTGAGCGAAAAGTACCAATCCGCCCAGCGCGAAATCCGCTCCCTCGGCCTGTCCCAGACCACCTCGGAAAAACTGGCACGACTCCTCCTCGACTGGTGCACCAAAGGAGGAGAACAGACGTCAAAAGGAACCCGCCTGACCATCCTCCTAACGCACGAAGAAGTCGCCCAGATGATCGGCACGACCCGCGAAACCGTCACCCGCATCTTCAGCGATTTCAAGAAACGCCAGATCATCGAAGTCAAAGGCTCGAGCGTCTTCATCCTCGCCAAAGGAAAGCTCGAAGCAATGATCGGCGGCGCGTAGTTGACCGTGCCATACTTGGCGCCATGAGCTCCATCAAGATCATCGTCGAGAAACATGATGACGGCTACGTGGGCTATCCGGTCGGGATGCGCGGCGTCGTGGTCGGCGAAGGCGATACCTACGACGAGGCGTTAGCCGATGTTCGCTCGGCAATTCAGTTTCATATCGAGACGTTCGGCGCCGACGCATTTCTGGACGATTCGCCCGTTCTCGAAGCGTTCGTGGCAGAAACTGAAGTCGCCGTCTGATGCCGAAGTTTCCAGTGGACGCGCCGAGAGCGCGAGTCCTCGCGGCCGTGGCGAAACTTGGTTTCAGAATCGTTCGCGAACGCGAACACATCGCTCTGGAGCGCGTGAATGAAGATAAGACGCGCACTCCGATGACGATTCCGAACCACCGCACCCTCCGCGGCTCGACGCTTCGGTCGATCTGCAATCAAGCCGGCATCTCGCGCGACGAGTTTCTTGCGGCATACGACGCGAGTTAGCAGGCGCGCAGATCTCCAATTGCACGAACTGTCGGCGGAGCCTTGGGCAACCAACGCCGCGGGCCGTGCCCGCTACCGAACGATCGTCTCTTCGCGCCTTGGCCCCGTCGAGATGATCGAGGCGGGACACTCCACCTCATCCTCGATGAAGCGGATGTAATCCTTCGCCGCGTCGGGGAGGTCGTCGTATGACGTGATGCCGACCGTCGGCTGGTTCCAGCCTTTGAGCGTGCGGTACTCCGGTTTGTAGTCGTGATGGGCGACGGCAAATGCCGGGAACGTCTTCCACACTTCGCCGCGGACGTTGTAGCCGATGCAGACCGGGATTTCGTCGAACTCGTCGAGCACGTCGAGCTTCGTGAGGGCAATCGCGTCCAGGCCGTTCAGCATCGCCGAGGTGCGGAGGACCGGCAGATCGAGCCAGCCGGTGCGGCGCGGGCGGCCGGTGACAGTCCCGAACTCATTGCCGCGCGCGCGCAGATGCTCGCCGTGCGCGTCGTTCAGCTCCGTCGGGAAGGCGCCGCCGCCGACGCGCGTCGTGTACGCCTTGGCCACGCCGATCACGCGGTGGATGTGCTTCGGCGCCACACCCAGTCCCGTGCAGACGCCGCCGACCACCGTGCTCGATGACGTCACGTACGGATACGTTCCGTGATCGATGTCGAGCATCGCTCCCTGCGCGCCCTCGAACATCACCTTCTTGCCGGCCCGGATCTGCGCGTTGATCAGCAGCGTGCCGTTGGTGATGCGGTCCGCCAGCACCTCACCGTAGCGCGTGTAATCGTCGTAGAGCTTCTGCGCGTCGTAGCCGTCCCTGCCGTAAACCTTCAGCACGGGATTCTTTTCCGCGCACGCGAACTCGATGCGGTCGCGCAGCACGTCCGGATCGAGCAGATCCGAGACGCGGATGCCGTAGCGGCTCACCTTCGTCTCGTAGGCCGGACCGATGCCGCGTCCGGTCGTGCCGATCTTCCCCGCGCCCGCCGCTTCCTCGCGCGCCTGATCGAGCGCCTTGTGATACGGAAAGATGACCTGCGCGGAGTCGCTGATCTTGAGGTTGGTATCGATCACCACCCCGAGAGCGCGAAGCTTCTCGATCTCGTCGAGCAGCGACTCGGGATCGATGACCATCCCATTGCCGAGGATGCAGAGCTTGTCGGGGTGGAGGATGCCGGACGGGATCAGCCGCAGCGCGAAATGCTTCTCGCCGAATTTGACCGTGTGGCCGGCGTTGTGTCCGCCCTGGTAGCGAGCTACGACGTCGAAGGTTTCGCAGAGGAGATCGACGATCTTCCCCTTCCCTTCGTCGCCCCACTGCGCGCCGATGACAGCCAGGTTCTGCATGCGGCGCGGAGACTAGCAGATGTTGGTTTTGGTTGTCGGGTGTCGTTGTCGGTTGTCGGTTGACTGTTGTCGGGGGTCAGGTGTCGGAGAGGCGTAGATCTTGAAACCCAGATCCTGGGCCCTCGACTCCGACAACAGACAACAGACAACAGAGAACAGAGAACAGAGAACAGACAACAGACAACAGACAACAGACAACAGACAACAGACAACAGACAACAGACAACGGCAAAAGCTATAGTTCATCGAAGCGAGGTACTCCATGGATCTGCACAACACCACCGCGACCGCTTCCCAGCCCATCTATTCGCCGACCCCCGTGCCGGTCGAGCAGTTCATCGACGGCATCCGCGAGCTTTCGGCGGGCCTGATCACGAAACAGAAGATCTACGACTTTCTCGCCACGTACGAGATCCGTTCCGAGGATCTTGAGCGCTACAAAATGTGGCTGCCGGACCGCCACACGCGCAACAAGGTCTTCCGCAACGAGATGATCGAGGCGATGGTGATCTGCTGGCCGATCGGCGCGATCACGCCGCTGCACACGCACAACGGGCAGCTCGGCTGGATGACGATGGTCGAGGGGAAGCTGATCGTCGAAAACTACAAGCAGATCAGCTGCAACCGTCCCGAGAATCAGCAGGTCGTGGG
>Ga0157375_10001638_pt1 | contig 19255 bp, 20 predicted proteins | sample M35metaG_FD_115311 | JGI IMG/M metagenome (GOLD analysis project Ga0157375, IMG submission 115311) | Miscanthus rhizosphere microbial communities from Kellogg Biological Station, Michigan, USA - M3-5 metaG | ecosystem: Host-associated > Plants > Roots > Rhizosphere > Soil | place: USA: Michigan... | reverse complement strand
TGGGTGTTGCGGGGAGGCCCTTGACGGCGCCCTCGAAGAATACCCGGTTCCCGATCCGGCGGATCATCGGGGTGTAGTCGGGGTCGGCGTAGGACACGGCGGGAGCGGTGAGCGCGCCGCCGATCTGTGCGAGGGTGAGCCACCCGGTGTCGTAGACGTAGGGAGCTAAGCCTACGGGGATCCGGGTGCCGCCGGCGACGTTATGCAGCACGACAACACTCTTTGAGGTTGTCATGTCGGCGGTGTCGTTTTGGACGATGTCGAGGGTGGCGAGCTTGCCCTGGTATTTGCAGCCTGATTCGTTTTCGTAGCCGTAGCCGGCCAGGTTGGTGATGAGTCCGGGCCGGATGCTGTTGAGCGCCGTGGCGTAGTCGGCCTTGGAGAATTCGTAGGCGGTGACGAATTGGCCGGCGAGGTTGTAGACGGTGATGGTGGGGAATGTGCCGGTCCCGCCTTGGCAGAGGAACAGGTAGCCGCCGTTGATGACGATGCCCTGGTTCTTGGCGGCGGTCGCGCCGGAGAAGTCGACGGGGATGGTGCGGAGCAGTGTCGGCGTGCCGGCCTTGACGGTGGCCCAGTCGTAGACGTAGAACTTGCCGATGGTGTTGGTCCACACATCCGAGGTGACCAGGTAGTTCCCGGACACGTCGCCCTTGATGGGGCCCAGGATAGGGATCTGCGGGCCGAGCGTGCCGAGGGTGTAGTTGTAGATGCTGTAGGTTCCCGCGCCGGTGGCGGGGTCGTTTCCTGCCCCGACACGGACCATGAAGCAGAGCTGGCCGGATCCGTTGTACCACCAGGGGAGCGCCTCGGTGAACGCGCCGGTCTGGACGGTGAGGCTCTTGGACGACTTGAGCGTGCCGTCAAGGTTGCGGACGTCGATGCGGAGCAGGGTGGTTGCGTCCTGGTTGGAGACGTAGATTTCGCCGGCGCCCTCGTTGATGGATATGCCCTGGGGGAAGGTGGCTTCGGTTCCGGCGGGGCGGGTGTCCCAGGTGCAGAGGATGTCGATGCTGTTGAGGTAGGCGAGGGGGTCGGACGCGCCGGCGAGTTTGGCCTTATTCGCCGCGATGGCGGCGGCGTTGGTGGTGATCGCTGCCGTGTTGGTGGCGATTGCTGTGCCGTTGGCCGTGATCGCCGCGGTGTTCGCGGTGATCGCCGTGCCGTTGGCCGTGATCGCCGTGGTGTTGCCGGTGATGGCCGTGGTGTTGCCGGCAATGGCCGTGGTGTTGCTGGCAATGGCCGTGGTGTTGCCGGCGATGGCTGCGGCGTTGGTTGCGGCCGCGGCTGTGTTGGCGGTGATGCTGGTGCCGTGGGCGGTGAGCGTGGCCGTGTGCTGCCCGGCGGTGACGGCCAGGTCTTGGATCGCGGCGGCGTTCTGCTTGGCGGTAGGGTCGTTGGCGACGGCGGCGGCGACCACCTCGGGGGACGGTGGCGGGCCGGGCACGGTGGACGGTGCACCGTCCACGCCGTCTGCACCGGGGGGCCCGGCGGGAAGCTCATTCAAAGCTATCCACCATGCGGCCTCGGGAGACGCGGCGGGATCCAGGGTGGTCGGATCCACGCGGGGGAGGTCGGCGAAATCTGCCGTGTCGGCGTCGGGCACGGTGAACGTTTCCGTCCAGGTGGTCACACCGGTCACGGTGACAGTGACCTGCCACGCCCAGTCCCCGGTGGGGTCCAGGGGCACGCTGAACAGACCGTCGTCGGGAATGTGCACAAGGTCCGGTGTGGGGATCACCAGGGTTTTGTCGGCGTCCTTGTAGCGGCGTGTGGGGGTAAACGCGGCGGTCCCATCAATAGGATCACCGTCGGACTGCTTGAGCTTGAAACGAACAGTGGTCACTTTTTACCACCGAGCTGCTCGCGCACGGCGTCAAGGTTGGAGTCCAGATAGGACAGAGTGTCGCCGAATGAGGTGGTCCCGGTGCGGGTGCCGCCCTTGCGGGGGAGGCGTTCCTCGAACACCTTCTCGGGGATGCTGCCAATGGGTGCGTCGAGGTAGCGGATGACACGATCCACCGCCGTCATGAGGCGCGTTTTTTCATCGTCGTTCAGGGTGGCCAAGATGTCCTCCAGGATGGTGGTTGATTCGGGGTTGAGTGTGATTGGCTCAGGTTTGACGACGGCGGCGGCGCCGGGGATGTCCTCGGTCCAGCCGCGATAGGTGAGCGGGATTCCGTAGTGGGCGTAGTACGCCTCCAGGTCTGCCAGATCCCGGTGGTGGTGCGGGGTGCGGCCGAGGTCGGAGGTGGAATACACCGAACCGTCCGCCATGCGGATCACGACGTGACCGGCGGGGATCTTGGCAATCCCGTACCAGACCGGCACGGACACACCGGGCGGGAAATTCCGGTCCCGGTGCTGGGTCTTGGATGCCTCCCACGCCTCGGTTGCGGTCCCATAGACGGCGGGCTGGTTGAACGCTTGCCGCACGTACTGGAGGCACCAGCCGGGCTCGCACGGGATGTTGGGGTTGGGGGTGATGAGTTGAATCATCAGTGGTTGACCGTGACGGCGCCGGCGGACGTTGGGGCGGGTCCGCCGCCCATGGTGTTCATGCGTCGGTATTCCTCCAGGGAGATGATTCGGTACTCGTGGAGTCCGAGGGTGATTTCGTGTCGTGCAACGGATGCCTGGGTGACTTCGTGGAGCTTCTCGTTTTTCGTGAAGTAGTACTTGGCGAACGGGAAGATCAGGAAGGTGAGGAGGAGGGAGGCAATGGCTACCCATGAGGGGTCGATGGTGGACACGACGGCTTGTGTCGCTTCAGTGGGGCTCATGCGGCGTGGCTTCCGCTGCGGGAGGTGGGGACCAGGTAGCCGCCGGCGAGGGCGAACAGGAACGCGATGGACCCTTCAATCCCGGAGGGGACGTCGATGTGTCCGAACTGGGAGAGCGCCCAGCAGAGCACCGCGGCGAGGGCGGCGCCGCCGCCGGCCGCGGCTGTCACCGGGCCCACAATTTTCTTTTCCGACGTCGTTTCCATGGTGTCCCCTAGCGTTTGAATATTTCGATGAATGCGTTTCTGGATTTCGCGGTATCGAAGTAGACGTTACCGTTGCGAAATGCTGTCCTAAGTACTTGGACTATCTTATCCGAGTAGGTGAGTAATGTTTTCCCAGTAGCCATTCTTTCTGGGAGGAGTGTGAAAATTAGTTCCTGCTTGGGGCGGCGTTCCTGGACGTAGTATTTCCCGCTCATCCAGTCAACCCACACACTGAATATGCCATGGCTGGATTCGATGGTGTACGTGTACCGGGCCGAGGCGCCCTTGACGTTGAGTAGGTTGTCGTGGTTGTCGGGGAATTCGTTGTTAGCGGCGAAGTCGCCGAATTCGGTGCCGGCGATGAATTTACCGAACTTGGTGGCCAGGACTTCCTCGGAGAATTCCCCGGCCCGGATGATGTGGACCACCATAAAGTTTTTGTGGTCCATGGCGTCGCGGGTGACGAATTCCTGGTCGGGGTCCGGTTTGATGTCGTATTCCAGAAAATACGGGTTGGTGATGGACACGGCGTTGGCCATAAAGAACACCCGGGTTTTGTCCTGGTTGCGGTCCACTGTCATGTAGAGGTTGTTGAATGCTCGAGCCTCATTCGGCAGGTAGTGCGTGGCACCTTTTTCGATGATGAACTCATCGAATCCGATGTTTGTCACCAGCGGGTAGGCCACGGACTTGATCGACTGGATGGTGGAGAGCGCGACAAAGTGACCGATGGTTTTCCATGGCCGCTTTTTGAGGTCGCGGGTCGCGGCCGGTGCCATCTGCGCATACGGGCCAAAGGTGCGGAAATCATAATCAGGGAATTCCACATACACAGCATCAAAGAATGTGTCCTTGGAGATTTTCAATTCCTCTTTGTACCGGCGGACGTACATGAATTGTTCGCCCTTGGTAATGGCTGCGCGGATGACTTTTTTCTGCCAGCCGTATGTTTTGCCAACACCGCGCATGCCGACCAGGAAATTGTAGGTTGCATTGTAGGAGCTGATTTTGTCCCAGTTATACCACTTAAACTCTTTCTTGGCGTTCATAGGTTCATCCTTCGGCGGATACGTCGTTTTTGTAGGTTCCCCATTTTCCAAGGTCCACAGGCAAACCTGTGCCGTTCGACATAGTGGAGCGAACGATAAAGCACGTAAATTGGTCGTGCGCCTCGCACCATTAGATGGTCACCCCGTGGGCGCGCAAAATGGGGAGCGGGTCAATCGGGTTGCCGTAGGGCGGGGGCCAGGGCGAATCGATGGCGCCGGCGTACGCCTCGAAGTGTAGGTGAACGCCGGTCGCGTTCCCGCTGTCACCCTCGGTGCCCAGTTTCTGCCCGCGGGCCACGGTATCGCCCACGGCGACGGCGAGGGAGCCCGGGACCATGTGGTAGAAGTTGAACGTATACGCGCCGTCCAGGGTGTGGCCCTTGACGTAGGATCCGGCGGTCCCTGAGGACGGGTCCCCGGGCGTCCCGGATTCCCAGGCGACAGTGATTTTCAGCGGGCAGGGTGCGACGACGTCGCCGGCCGGGCCGGAGGACACGTCAAGGTCCATGCCGAAGTGGAAGGAGTTGAGCCCGTCAAACCCGCGCGGTCCGAACCCTGAGGTCAGTGTCACGCCGGCGCCGGTGAGCGGGAGGACCCATGCCCCGTTGTCGGCCGGCGGTGGCGGCTGGACGGGGTCGGGGTCGGCGGCTGCGGTGCGGGGCAGGTAGGCGCCGTGGCCGTCCGGGTAGAAGAACAGGATTTCGTTGTTGGTGAAGTGCAGCGCCAGGGTGTCCCCGGCTGCGGAGATGTAGCGGGTGTTCCCGTTCGTCTGGGTGGGGTCCGGTGCCGGTGCGGGGTCGATGCCGGAGACGTCGGCGGCGGCGATGAGGTCCCGGGCGCTCTTGTACCGTGACCCGTATTTCCCGAGGACGGGGTTGGCCATGCATGCGGTGAACAGGGCGTCGAGCCCAGCGGTGGGGCCGGCGGCGGCGAGGACTTGGAGGGCGTAGACGGGGCCTTGGTGGTACATGGCGAAGAAGAAGATCATGGCGGCGGTGTTGGCGTCCGGGTCCATGCCGTGATCGATCGCCACCTGTTTGTAGACGTCCAGGTCCTCGGTGAGCTGGCTGTTCTGGATCCCCTGGTTCCGGCCCATGACGCCGGTGAGCGAATTCCCCTCGGTATGGGTGAGACGGCGCCCGTTCCACCAGGGATCGGTGGCGGCGATGGTCAGGAGCTGGGAGGCGAGGGAGGGTGCGACGCCGTACCATGCGCCGGGGTTGGTGTCGCGCATGCGGGCCAGCAGCGCGGCGGCGCGGACCCCGTACCATTGGGCGATGCCGACGGTAATGGGGTCGCCGTAATTCACGGCGGTGTAGTCGAGATTTGATTCAACGGTGCCGATAACTTTCACGGCAAGTTTTTGGGCTGTGGCGTCGTAACTCATAAAGTTTATGATAACAGAAAATGCCCCCACCAAATGGTGGAGGCATTTTCTGTAATTGTTTATGCGGGCGGTCCCGTAATGGTCACATTTGCTGCTACCGGTGTTTCATACGTGGAGTAGAAAACATCGGAAATATTGAATGGGTACGTGAATGGGAGCGTCGGTTCAATCCGCACATCCCGGACCACCTTTTGGCCGTAGGCGCGGATAGCCGGGCCGACGTTCGGGGAGCCGGGCACGTTGCGGGAAATGTAGAGCCCGCTGATTTTCGCGTTCGCTTCCCCGCCGGTGGACACCGCGCCGCGCCCGGCGTTGATGTGAACGCCGTTGCGGATCATCACGTTCCGGCACGGCTGGGCGCCGCCGGTCGCGTACACATCCCAGTCCGAGGTCGTGTTCCCGCTAATGCTGTACCCGTCCAGGATGATGTTTTCGGACTTGAAGTTGAACAGGATGGCCGGGGCGCCGGCGTAGTTGAACGTCGGGTCCCCGATGTGGGTGAAGTTGGAGATCAGCACGTTCCGGTAGGCGCTGACGCTCAGGCCGATGTAGTTGTCCCCGGCCGGCGTCTGGTCATCCGGGACGTCACCGTCCGCCTGGTCGACGCCACCGAAGAACACCCGCTGCGGGAACCGTGAGGTGCAGCCGACGAGCTGGACGTTCCGGGCGGTGAGGGAGTCCGGTGTTCCCGCCTTGTGGTGTTCGATGTGGCGGAGGGAGAAGTTGACTTCGTTGTATTCGGCCACGCACCCGATGAGGCGGACGTTCCGGGCCGCGGACATGTTGCCGTGGGCCTTGATTTCGAAGCCGTGCGCGGACGCGGTCGAGTAGCAGTTGACCGCGGTGATGTCGTAGGAGTAGTCGTCGAACTCGAACCCGTTTGAGTTGATGTAGGAGAAGTCCATGTTTTTGCGGCTACCCAGGGCCTTGCAGTTCTCGAAGCGGATCTTCCCGGATCCGTGGGTGGTGAATCCGTCGTCGCCGTATTTGTCGGCGATGCAGCCGTTGAAGTCGATGAATTCGGATGGGCCGGGGATGATTGCCCCGTCACCGGCGCTCCCGTAGTAGGGGGTGGTCGCGTCGAAGCAGTGCTGGGCGGCGTTGATCGACTTGACGTTGATGACCTTGCAGTTGCGGGAGTTGATGAGCGAGACGTTGGTGCCGTACACGCCGCCCATCTTGCCGAACTCGGAGCGGGTGGCGATGTTCCCGTCCGTGGTGCATTCCTCGAGCGTGGAGAACTGGGCGCCGGCCTTGAAGTAGAAGACCCTGTTGTTCCAGGAGGTCCCGTCAAGGATTTTCCAGACGGTGATGTCCATCCCGGCGTTCACGACGCGGGTGCGGGAGCCGATGGCGAGGTCCCCGTTTACCCAGCAGGTCCCGGGCGGGGGTTCCACGATGCCGCCGGCGGCGGCCGCGGCGTCCAGTGCCGCTTGCATCCCGGCGGTGTTGGCCGTGACGGTGGCGGGGGTTTTGTCGTTGTTGAATTTGACGTTGTACGGGGCGAGGTCGGGGTAGATGACGCGCGGGCCGACCAGGGCGGCGAGGGCGGAGGCGATTTCCGATTCGATGAAGGTGTTCAGCGCGACGGCCGTCTCGGAGGATGGTGCGCCGATGAGCCCTGCGATGGCGGAGTCGTTGAGCTCCCCGATGCTGCCTACGGTGTCGGCCATGAACTCGGTGAACCGTGTCTCCCACGCCTCAAGCGCGTCTGTGACGGTCGCGCCGGTGGCGGTAAGTCCGGTGTTGGTTTCGTCGATGATCCGGGCCATTTCGGCGTTGAATTCCGGCCGGAGCGTGTTTTCCATGTAGTCGCGGAGCCGGTACAGAACCTCGAGGTAGGTTTCCCCGTCCCGGTAGGTGAATGGGGTGATGTTGTTCACCGGCTGGATTTGCACCGGGAAATTGAGGCTAGTAAGCATAGAGGTAATTCCGTTCCGTGAATTCATCACCGTTTGACCAAATGAGCATAAACAATTCTTTCAGTTCCTCAATAATCATCATATCGACATTCACCAAGGATTGGCGGTACTGCAAAAGCATCATGGCGGGGTTGCCCTGAAAACCCGAGGTGGTGTTATTTCCGGTGCCCTGCTGCTCCACCGTCGAATTCTCGGTCGATTCGCCCTTGGCGGCAGTGTCGGAAATGTTGTCCTGCGCGGACGTGGCGTAGTCGCCGTTCCCTGAGAGCAGGGTCTGGGGCAGCTGCTGTGCGACGGCCCGGGATTTCGCGTCCGACGTGGTGTCCGAGGTGCTGTTCCCGGCGGAGGTGGTGTTGTTCGCCGTGACCTGTTCGTTGGTGATCCTCACGGTTTCAAGCTGGTTGAACTTGATCGCACTGATTTCGTACTGCTGGTTCATCACCGGCATGATTTCATCGAGTTTTCGGAACAGGGCGAGGCGGAACATCGAGACGGTTTCCTGCCCGATTTCCTGGTTCCAGAAGTGGTTGCGGATTTTCCGGTTCAGCTCGCCGCGGTGGGATTCGTCGAACAGCGGGTAGCCGGTCAGGATCACCGTCTCAATTTCCGGCTCAGTCTCGAGCGCGTCCTTGAACGTCATGGTAAATGTAGCCATCACTTAACTGCTTTCATATCAAGAGTGACATTTACCCACAAAAGCAGGGCGCCGAAAAATCTTTTAAAATGCCTATCGTGGCTCACGATCCTGCTCCTTGGTTGTCGCTGCTGGTGCCGCCGCCGGTGACGAATTCTTCGCCGGCCGCGTCGGCCGGCGGGGGTGGGGGCTGTTTGAAGTCGACGGTGATGTCGAGTCCGAACAGTTCTTTGATCTGTTCGCATGCGTGTTGGCGGGCGTTGAGGGCGATGTTGCGGGTGGCTTGGACTTGTTCGTCGTTGGCGCCGACCTCGGCTGCGACGAGGCGTTCTTTCTTGTCCTGGTTGGCGTTGTTGATGCCGAGGAGGCCCATGCATTCGTTCCAGAGTTTGGAGCGGGCGATCATGAGGTTGGGGAGGGTGAGCGGGTCCACGGACAGATCCAGCACCTCCACCGTTCCGCCGATGTCGAGGGTGTCGGTGCCGAAGATGGTGGATTGACCCTCCTCAATCTGGCGGAGGACGTTGACGTAGGAGGTGCGCTGGTTTTCGGGGGCCTTGACAATCTTGGTTTTACGCATGTTGTCCGAGGTGATTTCAATCGACCGGTCAAACTTGGCGAGCTTGTGCGCGTACAGGTTGATGACATCTAGGTCCGGGCAGCGGAGATAGTTCGCCCAGATCGGCACGCATTCGGCCGGGAGCTGCTCGCCGTCGCCGTCCCGGCCCGGTACGGCGCGGAGGGATGCGGACTTCCCAGCGCCGGCGCCGGGGCCGATGACGGTGAAGGATACGGGGTGGTCCATGAAGTTGGAGTGACCGGCGCCGGAGCCCTGCGCGGTGACGTACTTGTCGGTGTCGGCGTCCTTGTAGAACACGGCCAGGGCCCGGTAGGTGAGGTTGAGCTCGAGGAACCTTTGGTCGACTTCCTTGGGCAGGTTGACCCATTCGAAACGGTTCATGCACAGTTCGGAGAGGATCCGCCGGTACATCATTTCGAGCGCGGCCTGGTTGTTGTTGGCCGGGTTGTTGGCACGGGCATTACCGGACAGGAACGGTGCATAAAATTCGGTGTAGACCATGTCGCGTTTGCGGCTCACAGCTGTATTCCTTCCAGCGGTGCATTGTCCGCAATATCAATATTTCCAATGTCGCTCGGGTTACTCCACACGGTAACACCCTTTTCAAAAATGCCCCGCAAAACCTGTTTGAATGATTCCGGGCATTCGCTCGAACTAATGTACGTTTCTTTGAGTTTCCAGTACGTGAAATTCTCGCACACCATGAAGTTATCCGGCATGCGTCCGAACCGGTTCACCGAATACCCGTAACGCAGCCAGAATTCCCCAATAGACGCCATGGCCGCCGGCTGCAACATTTTGACCTTGATGTCATATCCCCATTTGTAGGTGGCGAGGTTGAACGCGTCCCCGCCCAGCTGCCCGGCCGTGGTTGGCTGGATCATCCGGGCGTCTTGAACTTTGGCGTTGATCCCGGCGATGGCGTTCGCGTAGTCACCGTTCGCGGCCAGGCGCCCGTATTCGGCGTTGGTGTCCCGGTTGAACCCGGCGAGCTCATTCTGGTTGTTGCTCACGGTCTGGGTCAGCAGGTTGGCATTAGCCAGATCGGCGCTGTTCTTACCTGTGGTGAGTGCGTAGTCAATACCCGCGTTGATGATGCCCATGCCGCCACCGGACACGTTGCCACTCATGACGCCTACGGCACTGTTACCGGCTGATTGGAGCGCCTTGTATCCGGCCATGGTGTTGTTGAGGTTGGTGGACATGTTCGCGGCGTTGAGGCCGGCCGCGGTGTTTGCCTGATTGGTGGCGATGCCGGCGGTGCCCTGGGCGGCGGCGGTGTTGACGCCCTGGTTGGCCCGCTGCTGGGACCAATCGGCGCTCGAGTGCTGGTAGGCAATCGAGTTGGCGTTGGAGGCCATGAACATTTGATAGCCGTTGTTCACGGTCGAGAACGTGGGGAAATTGGTGATCCCGGTCGCCATGTCCAGGAACTCGCCGCCGTCGTTGAACAACCCGTAATCATCGGACACTGGATCCGGGCCGGGCTGGGCGGCGTTGTACCTGTACGGGTAGAACATCACCCGAGGGCCCGGCTGCGCGAAGTGCGGGACCTCCACGACGGTGGCGTGCGCGTCCGACCAGGACTCCGGCTTCAGCAACAACGGGGTGCCGGTGTAGGACGTCATTTCCAGCACGGTGTACGGGTAGGTCAGCAGTTTTTTGAGGCCCTGGTAGCGGCCCTCGGGCCCGAGCACGATCTCTTCGCGCCAGGACGTGTTCATCGGTGTTTTGACGGTGGTGAGGGAGCCGGCGTTCACCTCATAGACGGGGACGCCGGCGACAATCGTGGAGGTACAGTGCATGCCGTAGGTGCCGATGGGAGGGATTGCCGTGATGGAAATGATGCCCTGGGTGATCCACGGCTTATCGCTGAATGCTTCCATGAACTGTCGGAAGTGGTCGAGGTTGGCGAACACGTAGGTTTCGGCGCCGTTGGGGAGGTTTTCGAGCTGGGAGCCGGTCGCCGATTTGAATTTGGGTTTGGGGTTGTCGCCGCCGGTGCCGGGGTCCTCATTCAGCGCCACGGTGGAGGTGACCAGGATCGAGTAGGAGCCGACGTCGGTGGGGGTAACGTCGCGGGCGGTGGCAATCTGTCGGGACCACTGGTCTACGATCTGGTATTCCCCGCCGATGTCCAGACCCTCGGGCATGGTGAGGAATTCGCGGCCGTTGTCGGCGAACTGGTTTTCGTTGGCGATACCGATGTGGCCGCGTTCGATGTAGCAGTTACCGAACGTCGCGCCGTACCCGAAGGTCTGCCACACGTCGAGCTGAACGATGAATTCTGTGGTGTCCGGGGCAACGTAGTTGACGTCGGTGATGAAGTAGTAGAACGCCTGGCCGGTGTCTCCGCCACTGATCGGTTGCGCGGGGTTGTAGGCGCGGATGTAGTTGAACCGGCTGGCCCGCTCGAACGGGATCTGGAGTCGCACTGGCCGGCCGCGGGCGGCGTAGGATGCGCCGGTGACGTTGATGACGGGGCCGGCGTTGTTGTCAAGGAATGCGTCGAGCCCGGCTTTGTTGGGGAACCGGACAATATCGCGGTAGTCCGAATTCCACGGAACATTTGCGAGGGTGACAGTTGTTCCCGCCGTCCAGACAGCGTAATTGAATCCGTGCCCGAATGTTTTTTCGACGGGAAGTTCCTGCATTTGAGTCATGGATAAACTTTAACCCATATCCAGCAGAAAACCCCTTCCCGGAGTCCTGGGAAGGGGTTTTCTGTAAGGGCGCCACATGCCCCGGAGTTATCCGAATGATGGGGGTTCGGATTAGCTCACGGTAATAGTGTACACCGGATCGCCGGCGGCACTGGCGACTTCGACCGTAATTGTCTTTCCGGCGTTTGACGTTGCAATTGCAATATCGCCCTGGTCAATTCCGGTCGCCGTTACCTTGACGTCGGCCTTGGCAGCGGTACCGCCCGGTACGGTGACGGTGTAGGTGGACGTTGCCGGGTTGAAGGTCGGCGACACGGCGACACCCTTGACCGTGATGCCGGTGACGACGTGCTGCGCGTCGTCGGCCGTGGTGGCCGGGTTGTCCACGTTCGGCCAGGCGGCCAGCACGACGGGCCCGGACACGGTGAGGGTCGCGGTGGACGTCTTGCCGTTGCGCATGACGTTGTCGGCGTCGAGCCAGGTTGAGGTGGCGGTGGCCGTGAGGGTTGCGCCGCCCTCGTCGCCGCCGATGTGCAGCACACCGGTCTGGGAGACGTAGGTGCGCGGGGACGTGTTGCCGGCCAGGGAGTAGCGGACGCCGAGGTTGGTGGCGTTCACGTCCCCGGATTCGACCACGGCGGTCGCGTTGAGCTGGTAGTTCTCGCCGCGCTTGACGTCGGTCACGGTGGCTCCTGCCTTGTCCAGGACGGTGATCGCGGAGACGCTGACCACCTTGGAAATCACCTTGACAACCTCATCGCCGGCGACGGTGGAGAACGCGACGGCTGGCACGAACCGGGACGCCGAGATAACCTGCCAGCGGTGCAGCCAGTAGTTGGTCTGGAGGCTGGCCGGGTTCCACTGGGACGCGGTTTCGAACACCTGGTCGGCGACGACGAAGAAATCCTTGGTGGACAGGATCGCTTCGATGCCCTTGGGGAACTTTTCCCGCGGGATTTCGATGATCCGACCGGACAGCGACATCTTTTCGACGTTGAACGCGCCGGCGAGGGCTTCGACGTCGAGGACGGCGTTGAACTCGGGCGAGACGAACAGCACCAGTTCGTCGGGCTGCGCGCTGACCTGCATGCGCGCGGCGTTGTACTGTCGGGACAGGAATTTCAGCGAGCCGACCGTGGTGCGGATCTGGGTCAGGACGGACTTGGTGTCCGCTTCCAGGGTGGTGGAGTCCTGGTTGGTGATGTCCCGGATCTTGACCTTGAAGTAGCCGCCGTTGGATTCGTACTCGGTGAACAGCTGGCACATGAGCAGGAACTCGTCCCACTGGTCCGAGGTGCCGGGCGCGTTCATGATCTGCGCGGCGAACGCCGACAGGCCCTGGGGCTTGTTGAATGCCGACATGAGCAGCGGCTGGTTGATCGTGACCTTGTACTTGTCGCGACGGTTCACCCGGTGGTAGTTGGACTGCACCTCAATCGGGGCGGTGCCGAACAGTTCGCCCTCGAGCGCGTCGCGGGCCGGGTCGTAGGTCTTGGCCTTGATGAGGCCGACCATGATTTCTTCGATGCTGTCGCCGCCGGTGAGCAGACCGCGCTTGAACTCGGAGAGCGGGTTCAGCCAGGAGCTGGTGCGCATGATGGTCAGCGCGACCTTGTTCACCAGGGCGTCGATGAACTCGTTCTGCTGCGGCCGGTAAGTCTGGAGCGCTTTCATGGTGGCCTGAATGCCGGCCTTGGTGGCTTCGGGGATGCGTGCCTGGTAGTCGGGGGATGCGTTGTCACGGATCGCGTCGAGCAACAGTTCGTTACTCGTGGGCTTGAACGTCTTTACGTCAAGAACAGCCATTTACATTTTTCCTATTCGAAAAGAGCGTCGATGCCGCGCGGCCGGTCGCCGTCGTTATCGTTCGCGGTGTCCTGGTTATCCGGTTCCCCGGCTTTTGGTGCTGCAACCATTAGATCATAATTTACAGCTTTGAGTCGCGTAACCTCTTTATCACGCAATTCAATTTCCTTTTGCGTTTCGGTGAGTTTGTTTTCCCTGTCCGCTACGGCGGCGTCCCGGATCGACAATTCCTCCGCATGTGTTGCGGCGAGGTCATCGGCGAACGTTTCCGGGATCCCTGCGTCTCCGGGGTTGCGGAACTTTTCCATCAATTCTTCAAAAGTAGCCATGTCATTTCCTCATCATTTGGTGTGGGTAGCGGAAAACCCCCGCCAGCGGCGGGGGTTTTCCTGTTTCGGACTCTGGGTTGACTGGGTTGTAACCTGCTAGGGCCCACCCGGTGCCGGCCCCATTCAAGGGGAGCGTTCCGGCCCGGACAACACAATCAGATTCCCAGGGTCACGTTTCGGTGGCCGGCGCTTCCGGCTCGGGGATGGTCAGTTCATGATTGGCGGCGTATTCCTGCAATGCGGCCAGGACTACCTCGGATTTGGATTTACGCACCGTCCAGCGGTGATCCTCCAATGCGGCGAACAGTTCGGGGGAAACGGTAGTCGATACCTGTACCCCCTTGGTTTTTGTAGCCATGTGGCACTTCCTTATTCTGTGGCGGATTGTTCCGTATAAAAACCATAGCACTCAATTCATGTTCATAGTAAATCCAACGTCTACAAGAACAATTCCGCCCGGAACCCTTTTTGGCTGCAACTTTCCGGTAAACCGGCGCCCGCCGACAAAGTCGGCGATGGTGAGCTGTTCAGCAATACGGTCAGGCAAACCCGCGACATGGGTTACATGCGAGCCGTCGAACAGCTTCTCAATATACGCTTTCGCCCTCACGAACAATGCTTCCTGGAACGCGTATTCGCGCTTCCATGCCCCGAGTTTGTTGGGGTCGACGTCGAGGCCGGCCGGGTCCTCGGTGATGAGCAAGTGGAGGGAGTCGGTGTCGGCGTAGGCGAACGTGCCATAGTTTTCCTGCGCTGCCCGGATGGTGACGTCCCGGGCGTAGGCGGTGATGAACACTCCCATGGCGGTGTAGACCGGGTCGCGCTTGTCATCCTCACCGATGACGAGTTTGACGGCGTCCGCCTCATCATCGAACATCGGAATCTTGGGGGTGACGTTGGGGTTGGTGGCGAACTTCCCATAGAGGGAGTTGAGCATGAGTTTGGCAAGGGCCCGCATGCCGCCGTCGCTGTTGGCTTTGACTTCCATCCATTTGTCGATGTATTCGGTGAACAGGCCGGTGATGCCGTGGAACTGCCACCCGCCGTTGTAGGCCAGGATGTTCATGTCGTAGTGTTCCTGCCAGAGTGCCAGGTCCACGTTGGTGCAGGACATGGTGACCGGTTCCTTGATGTGCTCCTGGTACTCGGTGGCGAGGAAATGGGAGGTGCCCTTGACCTGGATACAGGGGACGTGTCCCGGCTTGAGCTTCGCGGTGAACGTCACTGAGACGATGAACAGCGGGTATTCCCGGGACGCCGTAGGGAGTCCCGGGCAGTAGACCGGTTCACCGTAGGGGAGGACCCTGTCGTACATCACCGAGGGGTAGAGGGAGTTGACGTCGTAGACGATGCCGGCCCCGGTGATCTTCCCCTGGTAGCGTTTGGCGGCGTAGGTCCAGCCGCCGCGGTACGCTGCCCGGATTTCGTTGTCCATGATTTCGGGGAGGACGGGGAACATTTTGTCGAACATCCTTTTGCCAGTGATGGATTTGAATTCGGCCAGCGCGTCGGATCCGACCGTGAGTTTTTTCATGTCCTGGTCGAACTGGATTTTCAGGGCCCGCGCGACAATGAGGACGTCGGCGGCGATGTACGCCCGTTCCGCTGCGGTCGGTGTGTGTCCTGGTGCCCGGTAGGCGTGGTAGTCGAGCTCCCCTTTCTGTTCGGGCTGCTTGAACGCCTTGGCAATCGTGGACACCGAGAAGGGGAGCTTTTTGAGGGAGTCGCGGAACTCGGTCCGCTTCCCGTTCTTCCACGTCACGGTGATGGAATAGAAGGATCCCATCGAGGAGATGAGGGTGGTGAACTGTCCGCGTTTGGGGTTGTCGTCAACGTGGCGGAATCCGCGTTTGAACAGTTCGTAGAAGATGAACTCCCCGTCGAATTTGAGGTTATGGAAGTAGACGACGGCGTCCCCTTCCATCATGCGGTCGATGAAGCGATGCATGCTGGGGCCGATCTCCACGTCCCATAAACTGGTGGCGGTGTCGATGTTGGCGAGCCCGTAGGCCCATACCCGGCAGTCGTCGGGGTCCGTGGTTGTCTCGAAGTCGGCGACGTAGACCGGCCGTTTCTGTCCCCCCATGATCTGCCTCAATGCTTCTATGATGTGCTGGAAAATGTGCATGTGGCGCAACTTTCGCTATAGGTCGAGTGTTCGGGCCCAGTCCGCTTTGCGGTGTGCGTCTTGGAATGAGTCTCTTATTAGCTGCCCGTACCAGGCTTTATCGTCATCGTCGATGACTTTGGAGCGGAAAATTTCGTATTCCTGGGAGACGTCGTTGGCGAATCCGGTGTCGTTCCATAGGGCGTGGAACTGTCCCGGTGTCATGGCCTTGATTTTGGCTGCGAGGTCTGCGTCCCCCACGCGTTTCATCATCTGGTCGAATTCCCCGATCTGGCGTTTGAGTTCCTTGTCGTCCCAGCCTTTGGTGGACTGTTTTTTGGCTTGCCGGGTGAGTTCCTTGATCGCTGCCCGGGATCCAAGATCCTGGGGCCGGTTGACCTTGGGTTCGTAGGGGTCATTGACGGCGGGGTTGCCAGCCAGTTTCCGGTCTGAACGCATCTTGTCCCGGCGTTCGCCGATGGTTTCGGTGCCGGGTTTGCCGTCGATGCCTGGGAGCTTGATGTTCCGTTTCCGTTCCAGCTGGTCGGCCGCGTGTTTGCGGCGTTCGAGCTGGGCTGTGTGGAGCTGCTTGAACTCCTGGGCCGGGATGGGCCGGTGGTGCGCGTCCGGGACGAACTGGGTGCCGCGGTCGTTGAACTGTGCCACCCGGGCGTTGTACGCCTCGAGCTGCTTGGTGGTGTACCGCTTGAGCTGTTTCGGGGGTTTGCGGGGGTCGAACTCGGAGCCGGCCACGTACACATCGACTTTTGACTTGAGGCGGGAGATTTTGCGGGTAGCGCCTCGGGACCCTTTGAGAGCTTGGGCTAGTTGTTCGTCGCGGTACGTGTTGGCCATAGAAAACCGGCCACCAACCCTGAGTGGTTGGTGGCCGGTATCACCCCTTTATGGGCTCGAGCGGATAGGAGGGTGTTACTTGCCTGAGACGATGCTCAGGGTGAAGAACGAACCGACCTTGGCCTTTTCCTTGGTGACCTTGACCGGCAGCGGGGCCGGCCAGTTGTTCGGCGTGCCGAGGATGGCGAAGAAGTTCTTCAGGTCCTTGTAGAGCACGTCGGACGTTGCGGAGTAGGCGGTGCCGTCTGCGTCGATGAACGTGATGCGGGGGACTTCCTGGTATTCGCCGGTGCGCTCGTTGACCAGGGTCACGGACTGGATGACGACGTCCTTGAGGTTGATGGTCTTGCCGAGGTTGTCGGCTACGGGGACCGAACCGGACATGGCGTTGACGACGGCGACACGGGATCCGAAGTCGGTGCCCTGGATCGAGGAGTAGCCGGAAACGCGGCCGGAGGACAGGTTGGCGAGCTCGGAGCCGAGGCCGGCGACCGGTGCGGAGTTTTCGATGACGGCGATTTCGGAAGTGGTGGATTCAGACATGGTGGCGTCTACTTTCAGTGAGAATTTAAGTACATCCAAGTGATGTACTCAGTACTGTAACAGGCTTTCCCAGTAGTAACATGTGTCACATCAGGTAGCTTGTGCCCCGTTTTCGGGTACAGAAGAAACTTAGCACAGGTTTTGAGCGTTACAAGACCATTTTTCAGATTTTCTTAGAAATTTTGAAAAATGAGTTTGGTGTGTATTATAGGAACGTACCCGCAAGAAAAACTAGAAAAGGAACGCCACATGTTCACCACAGTCAGCATTCTCCTGGTCATCCTCGCCGGCCTCTGCACCGCGCTCTACAAAGTCACCTACCCCACCTGCACCGCCCGCCGCTGCAACCACACCCACACAGCATGATCGCCCTGCTACTCGCCGCCACCATCATCACCGGCGCCCTCATCCCCGCAGCAATCAACCACGACAGGAACAACACCAAGTGAGCACCGCTACCCACTTCACCGCCCGCCCCCGCGACCCGCTTGCCACGTACCGGGCAGCGAGTAGTGCGCAGAATCCCAGTCCATTCATAGCAGGACGGGCGCAGCAGTCACTCCGGACTCCGGAGTATCCGCCGGCGATGACGACGGCCCGGCAAATCGTCACCGACTTCCTCAAGGCGCGGGTTGCTGCGAACAATGCCCGGTTGACGTTCATCCTTGACCAGACGCCGGAAAACCTCACCGCCTGGGTCAATGCCGACGCCGCATTGGATGACCTGCACGACGCCGACTACTACCCCGCCACCCCCGGTACACCGCTGGAGGGTGCATCGTGAAACTGCTGGACCTGTTTTGCTGCCAAGGCGGCGCCGGCATGGGTTACCACCGCGCCGGATTCACCGTGACCGGCGTGGACATTGCACCCCAGCCACGCTACCCATTCACCTTCATCCAAACCGACGCCATCCAGTACCTCCAGGAACACGGTCACAAATATGACGTCATCCACGCATCCCCACCCTGTCAAGCTCATTCGATGGCCCAGCGCCTCATGAAAAACGATCACCCCGATTTCATTGCCGACACCCGCGAACTCTTGATGGAACTAGGCGCCCCGTTCATCATCGAAAACGTTCCAGGTGCACCCCTCCACAAGCCCTTCGAACTCTGCGGTGCCATGTTCGGACTCGGTACCTACCGGCACCGACTATTCGAAACCAACATGAACATCCAAATCCCCGAACACCCCGCACACACCGCCAAAACAACCAAAATGGGTCGAGCACCCCGCGACGGGGAAATGATGCATGTCGTAGGCAACTTTTCCGGTGTCGCCAAAGCCAAACAGGCTATGGGCATCGACTGGATGACCCGCGACGGGCTCCGCGAATCCGTCCCACCCGCCTACACCCAACACATCGGAACCCAGCTAAAGGAGCAACTCCTATGCGCCGCATAATCGAATGGTTCGGACTCGACCTACTCCTCACCACCGTCCAGGAGGACGAACTATGAACAAGCACGAAAAAGCGCGCCAAGACTCAATAGAACACGCGCAACGCAAACTAGAGCACGAATGGTATACGCCTACACCCCTGCCGGCGCCCCACACCGATAACTGCACCTGGAATGCTGGCGATGGCGTCTGCACCAAACTTGCCGGCCACACCGGTGTACACCAAACAACACCAACAATCCGCACCGAGGACTACACCCTTGATGAGCTGTTCCCTGATCCGAACGGCTTTTGGGCACCGTTCTGCCGCGAATGTGGATGCGAAATACGGTCAGCCGAACCCCGAGCAATACACGTCACATGGCACAACAAACTCCTACCCTAGGAAGATCCCGCCGTGACGGCCAAACCCTCTACATCGGACACTGCAGCTGCTGCCCTACCCCAGACAGCCCGCGGCCCCTCGGATTGGGCCCGGATGGCGACCAGGGTGGAACAACGCCACCGCTACCGGTGCACAGCAACTGACTTAAACTGCAACTACCAAACACCCCACTGGCACGGCATAGCCTGCGACTGGGGATGCAACTGCAAAGGAACACCATGACAATCACAGTCTGCGACCTCATCCAGGCGCTCAGGCAATACCCGCCCGACACTGAAATCACCCTGTACGTCCAAGGCTACGAAGCCGACAGCGTTTCCCTGTTCGCTGGCGACGTGCCTGTACTCGAAGAGGAATTTGGCCTGTCCAAACTTCATTTCGTGACACCATCAATCAAAGGCGAAACACTGTAGCGATGTAAACTTGGAAGCGCCGGCAGCCATTGGGAGGTTGCCGGCGCTTTTGTGTGAGAAATATCACAAACACTTGACAAACCGGTAATTTATATGTTGGAGGATAACATAACAAATGGGTAACAATCGCCGTAGGGTATTGACAAATGACCGATTTATGGGTGCGGAATCTGGGGATACGGAGGGGCA
>Ga0157375_10001633_pt1 | contig 19282 bp, 19 predicted proteins | sample M35metaG_FD_115311 | JGI IMG/M metagenome (GOLD analysis project Ga0157375, IMG submission 115311) | Miscanthus rhizosphere microbial communities from Kellogg Biological Station, Michigan, USA - M3-5 metaG | ecosystem: Host-associated > Plants > Roots > Rhizosphere > Soil | place: USA: Michigan... | reverse complement strand
TGCGCGCAGCCGCGCGGTTGAAGCAACTCTATAACCCGACAACAGAGTTGGTGGCTGCATGGTCGGTGAATGGTGACGACACGATCATCGATACGATGATGAATCTGCAAATCTGGTGGTGGGCGGCGCGCGAGACAAACGACGCGCAGTGGCGCGAACTCGGACTAAAACATGCGCTGAAATCCGCTGATTGGCTCGTGCGACGCGATGGGTCAGTCGCGCAATCGGTCCACTACAACCCGGGCGACAATCGGCAGGAATTCACCTCTTCACAAAGCGCTACCAACACGCTCAAGTTCGCAAATGAGGCGAAGGCCGGCGAAAGAGTCTTCACGCACACGCATCAGGGTTTCGCGGCCGACACAACCTGGTCACGCGGCGCGGCGTGGGCCTTGTACGGATTTACTGTCGCGTACGGGGAAACCAGGGACCCGCGCTTGTTGGCGACGGCGGAGAAGATCGCAACCTACATTTTGGATCGTCTGCCGGAAGACGGAGTGCCGTGGTATGACTTCACCGATGAAGGCGTCCACTTTCGAAATCGCGATACGTCTGCCGCGGCAATTATCGCAGGAGGATTGCTGCGGCTCTCTGCGTCCACTGAAGACTCAACGCGCGCCGCGAACTATCGCCGTCAAGGTGAAGCCATTGTGCAGTCGCTTATCGATCGATATCTGACGCCGGTGGCCGCTGACGACAAAACGCCCCCGGGAGTTTTGCGTCATGGATCGACCACCCGGCCCGGTGATACGCCGCTCGTTTACGGCAATTACTATTTACTCGAAGACCTTTTATGGCTGGAAAAACATCGGGCAACAACGACAGTGGGTAACGGGGCAGTAGCCCGACCGTGAGGGAGGGCGCAAAACCAGGAGACATACATATATGAGCGCACAAATGAAAACACAGGCGGAGCAAATGATCTTTCGTAACACGAACGCGCGCAAAGGCCGCCACATTTCCATCACACCGGAAAACAGCTCAATGAAGCATCTGGTTTACGGCCGGATAATTCTCGACCGGGAAGTGCCGGACCTCAGCTTTGCGACGGGCGATTCGGAATCCGGCCTAATTTGTCTTTCCGGCCAGTGCACGATTACGGCTGAAGGCGAGACGAATTCGATCGGCCAGTATGATTCGATCTATTTGCCGCGCGACACTCAGGTCGAAATTAAGACTGACGGTAACGTCGATCTTGTCGAATGTTCCGCGCAAGTCGAAAACAAATATCCGCTGCAAGTTGTGCGGTATGCCGATGTGGAAAAGGATGGCTCACTTAAATTCAAAACCGGTGGCGCGTCCAATTCGCGGACGGTAAACATCACGTTGGGAAAAAATGTCGAAGCGGGACGTATTCTGGCGGGCTTCACGACATCCGAGCCGGGGCACTGGACCAGTTGGCCGCCGCACGAACACGCGGCGATTCTCGAAGAGCTTTACGTTTATTACGACATGCCGGCTCCCGCGTTTGGCGTGCAATTCGTTTACACGAACCCACACGAACCCGAGTTCATCGGCGTGGTCCGCGATGGTGACGCGGTGATCATGCCGAGCGGTTTTCACCCAAATGTGTCCGTACCCGGTCATCCCATTAATTTTGTTTGGATGATGGCCGCGCATCGGGAAGTCGAGGATCGTCAGTTTGGAGTGGTAACCGTGCAACCCGGATTTGACCAAAGTGGCAGCGGGTTGGAAGCCAGCCGCAAATGAAATCTCTGTGCCTCTGTGATTCCTCTGTGTCTCCGTGGTGCATGTTTACGAGAACTCACTCACCACAGAGACACGGAGGAATTCACTGAGACACAGAACAGAAGCGTTTGATTCGCCAGGAGGTTATATGACCATTCGGTACAGCTTGCTTGCTATTGTCATCGGTGCGGCCTTAGTGTCTCCAGCTTTCGCGCAACGCAAACCGACGGAAGCAACACGACCATTCGTCGTGATGTCCGCGCAGTCTCTGGACGATTTGCAGAAGACGCTTCAGCCTGAGAACAAGACATCAGAGCTGATTGACAGCGGGGGCATGCAATTGCGCGTGGCAGTGCAGCACGAGAAGAACAAAGTGGGCGCCGCTGCTGAATTGCATGATGCTTCCGACGACGTCTATTACGTACTCGATGGATCGGCTACGCTCATTCTCGGAGGAAAGTTGGATGATCCGAAAGAAACAGACGCCGGTGAATGGCGCAGTCCGCGCATTATCGATGGCAAGACCATCGAAATCAGAAAAGGCGATCTGGTCATTGTGCCGCGTGGCACACCGCACCAACGAAGCACCCCGAACAAAGACTTCACCATGATTCTCATCAAGATCTATGCTGAACCGCTGAAGAAGAAATCCTAATTAGCCTGGCTGTAAAGGTCGCACTCGAGGGGAGTCCAAATGGATCGAATCAGCGAAGCTGTAGAAGCCACTGCGTTACCAAAGTCACAGTCGGATGTGTCGCCGCCCCAGTCGGCTGGGGCAAGCGTCCTGGGCGCCGCCGATGCCGCCCTCGGAATCAAGGGGTACGTCGGAAATGTTCGTTGGACGATCTGCGCCTTGCTCTTCTTCGCCGCGACGATCAATTACCTCGACCGACAGGTTATCGCGACGCTCAAAGACACTTTGCAGCAGGCGCATGTGTGGGACGAAAACGGATATGCCTGGGTGGTCTTTGCATTTCAGACCGCGTACGCCGTCGGATTGTTGATTGCCGGACGAGTGATGGATTGGCTCGGCACGCGCAAAGGATTCTCACTTTCAGTTCTGATTTGGAGCCTGGCCGCGATGGGCCACGCGTTGGTCAGCACGGTGGGCGGTTTTGCCGTCGCGCGCTTCGCGCTGGGTTTAGGGGAAGCCGGCAACTTCCCGGCATGCATCAAGACAGTAGCAGAATGGTTTCCAAAGAAAGAGCGCGCGCTGGCGACCGGAATCTTCAACGCCGGAACAAACGTCGGAGTCCTGGTCGCGGCCGTCACTGTTCCGTGGCTGACGCTAACGTACGGTTGGCGCTGGACGTTCGTGGTTACCGGCCTCACCGGGTTCGTTTGGCTGTGTTTGTGGCTGGCGTTGTATCGGCGACCTGAAGAACACCGGCGGCTGTCGCGCGCTGAAATGGACTACATTCGGAGCGACCCACCCGAGCCGGTAACAAAGATTCCGTGGCGGCGACTCTTGCCCTATCGGCAGACGTGGGCGTTTGCGATCGGCAAATTCATGACCGATCCGATCTGGTGGATCTATCTTTTTTGGCTGCCGGATTTCCTGAAGAAGAGTTACGGCATTGATCTGAAAAGCGTGGGACTGCCGCTCGTGATTGTTTACTTAATCGCCGACGCGGGCAGTGTGGCCGGTGGCTGGCTGTCGTCATCGATGATCAAACGCGGTGTCAGCGTGAATCGTGCGCGCAAGACTACAATGTTGATTTGCGCGTTGGCGGTCGTGCCGGTGGTGTTTGCGGCGAAAGCCTCGAACGTCTGGGTTGCGGTAGTGCTGGTCGGCATCGCTGCCGGCGCCCACCAGGGCTGGTCGGCGAATATTTTCACCACGACGTCGGACATGTTTCCGCGGCAAGCGGTCGGATCGGTCGTCGGCATCGGCGGCATGGCGGGCGCGATCGGCGGCATGCTAATCTCCAAAACCGTCGGTTGGATTCTCCAATCTACCGGCAGCTATGTTCCGATCTTCATCATCGCGGGCAGTGCATATCTGGTGGCGCTCGCAATCATTCAGTTGCTGGCGCCCAAGCTCGAGCCGGTGCCGCTGGAAAAAGCAGCGCTGACTTCGACTCCGTGAATAAAACCGCTCCAAGGCACTCATGATTCTCGATCAATTCAAACTCAACGGGCGAGTTGCGTTTGTCAGCGGCGCGTCCGCCGGCTTGGGCCAGGCGATCGCAGCCGCTTTAGCCGAAGCCGGCGCCGACGTTGCCTGCCACGGCAATGCACGTTCGCCGGAAACGACGTGCGAAGCAATCGAACGCCTCGGCCGTCGAGCTTTTCCGTTGACTGGTGATCTCGCAAACAAAGAAACACCGAAGTCGCTGCTGGATGCGACGCTGAAACACTTTGGGCGCCTCGACATTCTCGTCAATAACGCCGGCACGATTCGGCGCGCACCCGCGGCCGATTATTCGGAACACGATTGGGCCGCGGTGATCGAGGTGAATCTGTCAGCCGTGTTCCGTCTGTCGCAGCTTGCGGGACGGCAAATGATCGCGCAAGGAACCGGCAAAATCATCAACATCGCTTCGCTGCTTTCTTTTCAGGGTGGCATTACGGTGCCGGCTTACGCAGCCTCGAAAGGCGGCGTTGCGCAACTGACGAAAGCGCTGGCGAATGAATGGGCCGGGCAGGGAATTAATGTAAACGCGATCGCCCCAGGTTACATGCGTACCGATAACACGAAAGCACTGCAAGCGGACGAGACGCGGAATCGGCAAATACTTGAACGCATACCAGCGGGGCGCTGGGGAGAGCCTTTCGACCTCGCGGGAGCGGCGGTGTTTCTCGCGTCATCAGCCAGCGACTATGTAAATGGTCACGTGCTGGTGGTTGACGGCGGTTGGATGGGAAGGTGAATCGTTCCTCTAAAAAACCTGGGCATCAAACCAGGTAAAGGTCTCGCCCCGCTCTCTCCACGACTAAAGTATCCACGTCATCCTCATAATCCTCGCGTCGAAACTCGCGGTAATCTATGAACCCCAGATGCACGCGACGGCACGTCTCCTCATCGAGGGCTGAGGCCAGAGTGATCCGATAGCGGGGAATGACGCGACCTGACTCATCGCGTTGTCCGGCATAGGAAACGTGCGCGAGATGCGCTGCCACTGCCAAATTGTTTTGCAGTTCGGATGACAGAGCCACCATTTCGCGCACGCGATCGAGCGGCGCATAGCCGTATTTTTCAATGAGCCGGCCGTGCGTTTCCGAGATCGCACGAAGATGTGGAGCGTAAATAATCAGCTCGCCACTCTCTTCGATGATCCCGCCCAGCTTGTAGCTCGCCTTGCCACCTACCCAAAGCTCGTCGTAATGCTCATCGAGCAACGCGACCACTCGGCGATATTTTCGGCCGGTGTATTTGATGTGCACCTGACAACTGACGTCGGCAGCGCGGCGAAATGCTTCGCGAAAATCGCCCGCAAACAATGCGTGCGTGCGCAGCCGATTTGCATCATCACGCGTCACGACAGAATTCAGCGTGATGATCTGCGGCGTCACAAGATCCGCCGCGGCTTCGATCATATGTCGCGTCGGCGTCTCGACGCGGCCGATGACGTTCTCGATGCTCGCCAACGCGCCCAACCAATGTGTCGCATGGGTAAGATCCGGGCCGGCCACGCCGGGAAAAAGGTACTTCGCGCCGCCGGCAAAACCTGCGACTTCGTGCGGCACAGTGGCGCTAAAAATAAGAATTGCGTCGTAGACTCCCGGCGCCAGTCGCCGATTCAGCGTCACCTTCACCGCGTCGTTGATCAGTCCGCCCGTCAGGCGCGACACGTCGGTCGCACTCAACTCGCCAATCGTCGTCAGCTCGTCGGGAATATTCCACTGATGATCGAAAATCTCACCCACGCCCGCAGACGTGCCATGGGCCAGTCCGATCTTCGATCGCTTTTCGTCGTCGGCCATCGGCGGATGTGTTCCCTGGGCGACGAGCGCGTCATACTTCGCCACGCCGCGTTCCGACAGGATCTCCGCCGCGAAAGGAAACAACAAGTCGGTATTGTCGTCGCGAGTCTTGTCGGGAATGATGGCCAGCACGCGAGCATCCGGCGCAACATGCAAGAGCGCCTGCTCGAGTATTTGGCGCAGCTTCCGTGGCCCGAGATCCGTGCTCGCGGAACCTTCGCCAACGACGGTAGGTGCGGTTTTGGTTGCTGGCATCTTTGCCTATCGTCTAAATCATGAGTGCTGTTCTGATTCTCTGAATAATCACATCAATGGGCAACTTTACATTGATCTCGAGCGCGTCTGTGGGTTCTTCAAGAGTTTCGAACTGGCTGTCTAATAGGTTCGGATTCATATAATGGTCGCGCCGGTCGCGCAGCCGTTCCGCGATGGTTTCACGATCGCCATTCAGATAAACAAATCGAACCTCAGCGCTAATTGAAAGCTTATCGCGATAGGTCTGTTTCAGCGCCGAACACGCCAGCACGGCTGAATCCCCGACTTGAATATTATCGCCAATAAGATGGGCCAGGGTCTCAAGCCACGGCTGTCTGTCAGCGTCGTCCAGCGGTACGCCGGCGTGCATCTTGGCCACGTTTGTCGCCGGATGAAACTCGTCCGCGTCAAGATATTTCCAACCGAGGTTCGCGGCCAACGCCTTTCCCACGGTCGTTTTGCCGGAACCTGTCACACCCATCAACACCACGATCATCTCGCGAATTGTAATTGATAGTTAGGGAGTTACTGCAAGCGAAAAGCCAACGCCACGCTGGGATTCCCACCCACACGGTTAGAACCTTCTTGCAAGGCGTCCCGCAAATTCGCCCGCGTGAGTGTCAGACTTCGAGACTGAAACTCGACCTTCCCGACTCTGACCGGAATCCCTATTGACGTTTATCAGGCTGCAGATGTATACGCTCGCGGTGAACTCTGCACTTCGGTACCTTTCGCTTCGGCTATTAGGGTGGGCAATTGGTTTGTCTCAAATTACCTGGACATCGCCACCCGGAATTAGAAAACGGGTCAAGTTTCAGCTTCATTGGCTGACTGCAAAAATCTGAAAAAATAATACTCGGATTGTTAGAGGTTTCAGGCTTAATTCTCGCGTTCATAGACGCACAGTTAATTGTAAGAGGCGTTCCCTTAGACGCTCGATGTCCCTCTGACCGAAGAGAAAAAGCACAATTTCGAGTTCGCGTACTATTTCTGAAGGCTTTCTCTCCAGAACCGCGAATCTCGGAATTAGTTGCCCTAAGGATCAATAAGCAGGCAAGCTCATTCAGCTTAGGTCCTTTAACGACGTCATAAGATCCGATCGCCCAAGGATGAGGAGACATCGTGCTATGCGAAATCGCAAACAGGAAAAAGGACTAACCGTCAATGTAGTTGCAGGTAGTCATGTCGTATTCTTCGGTCTAGACCTTACTGCCTCAAAGCGTCCCGGCTTTCGTGGTTTTGCTATTAAACGCTTGGACCACCAGGAAGGCGAAATAGTTTGGCAACGAGGAATGAAGACCTTCGAGAAAACTGAACCCCATCCAGTCAAGGGTGAAATGTTCTCGACTCGCTATCACCCGGTTCAAGCTTTTCAGTGGTGCGACTATGCTGTCTACCCCGGCCGCACTTATACCTACACGATCGCCGCTCTTTACGGAGATCCGGCCAGTCTCAATTCCAAAATTGAGATGGAGATCGAGATCACGACCGAAGTTCCGACCGGCCCGGTCCACTCAGCGTTCTTCAATCGCGGCTCAGTCGCCACGCAAGAGTATGCACGGCGATTCGAAAACCAGCCGCCCAGCAAGGCTGGACCAGGTGCTTACGAATGGCTTTCGCGCGGTTTGCTTCAGGCACTAGTGGACTTTCTCGGTCGCGCCGAAACGCGCTGGGTCAATCCACGGCGCAGTCTACGAATTTCAATGGCCTGAAGCACTGGCAGCAGTTAAGGGAGCGAAAAATCGCGGCGCCACAGTTAAGATTCTATTTGATGACATTGACGATCCGAACGGACCCCGAAAGGCTAATCGTAAGGCGATCGCGGATGCCCAGATCAAAGGAATTTGCAAGGGTCGCGCAAACGGCAAACTTATGCACAATAAGTTTTTTGTGTTGAGCAAGAACGACCAACCAAAAGCCGTCTGGACCGGCTCTACGAACTTAACTGAGAACGGAATCTTTGGACATTCCCACCTGGGACACATCGTGGAAGACAAGGACGTGGCCCAATCCTTTCTCGACTACTGGGATCGGCTGAAGTGGGCGATGGAAAAAGAAGGACTGGGACAGCCTCAGGAGTGGCAACCTCAATACCTGATCGATAACGACAGTTGGATGAAGGATTACGTTAACGAAAACGACAAGAGCGGAAGAAACGCCAGACGGAAATACTTTGCGGGTCCGATGGCAGTGTAGTGGCATCTGATCTTGCGCACAACGACTTCATCTCGAGTCTCCTTATCGGGTCAGGCGTCACACAAGGAGTTACTGATGAACAAATCCAGGTTATTATCGATCCTCCTCATCATGTTTTTGCCCTGCTTAATATCCCTTCAGGATACCCATGCGGTAAAAGCAACCGCGCAAACAAACAGGCGCAAAACTCAGCCAAAAAAAGTAATGTCGCCGGGTGCTAATGAATCAACGCCGCCTACCTCAAACCGTCTGTTTGTAATTCGCAGCTTAGGAAATCGATGCGTCGATGTTGGCGGCGAGCAGTGGTGGGCGGTGGGGGCGCCGGTCTATATCTATCCCTGCAATGGCAGCCTTGCACAACAGATCCGGGTTGCCGAGATCGACTTTAGTCATGATGTGACAATGCGAACGGCCAACTCATCGTTTTGCCTTGGAGTGGCAGTAGCCCCCGGAAATCCCATCGAAGATACACGACATTTGGAGCTGCAAGTTTGCGACGGTACTCCACGTCAACGCTTCGCGTTGGATGGCGATTCGATCATGGTTGGGAAACAGGCGCAGGGACAACGCGTGTCGCGCGAATTTGTTATTGAAACGGCAGGAAAGGCCACTCCGGAACGGACGCGTTTGGTTACGGCCGTACGCGATGTTTCAGATGCTCAATACTTTAGTTTTACGGCAGTGGATGGCTCCAGCGCCCGACCTACCACTGGATTTGTATCAGTGTCCGATGAAGCAGCTCTCGATCTTGCGTTGATGAGAGAGTGGGGCGCAGTTATCGAAATAGCGAGATCAATCACCCTAACAAGAGGAGCCAAACGTGTTCCTGAAGGAGTAACAATTCGAGGTTGGCGTAAATTCACCGACAATGGCCCTGAAATCTATCTTCCGGAGGGTGCTCAAGTTCCCTGTGAATCACCGACCCAACTCTGTGGCTTTATACTTCAGAACAATTCTCGGATAACGAGTCTCCGGCTTCGCGGGCCTAGCCAAAACCCTGGTGGTTCGCAGGGGATCCTAATGCGGGACGACGGAGGCAAATTTACCAATGTAACGATCGATCACATCGATGCTTCCAATTGGACCGATTCAGCGATACACGTTGCCGGTGCTTATGGCTACCTTTGGCAGCTTGCGGAGTGTTGTGGTGAAAAGACATCAACCTGTGATGACTGGTACAGCTTTTATCCAAGCGCGCCTAAATTTACTTACCCGCGTCCAACCCCCGTCAAGATTCTTGGCAATATCATCCATAACAATCCAACATACGGCGTACTAATTGACGCCGGTGCAAACCCGCTCATCCGCGGTAACAATTTGTTCTGGCACCAACACTCAGTCTCCGCCGATGCGCACCCTTCAAACGGATATATCGCCCGCGACAACCTAATCACTCGTTGGATAATCCCCGGACAGAATCCTAAGAACAATCAAGTTTTCGATGTGCACGGAACGGGACAAGTAAATGGAACCCAGGGCGGAGGAGGGTGGGGTGGGGGTATCGGCGGGGACCTGTTCGATATTGGGTGGAATACGATTCTCTCGGCGCCACATCCCAACTTCAGGCTGCGCGGTACGCCGTGTACAAGCGCGAGCTTCCATGAAAACGTCAGCGTGCAGGGTCCAAGCTCCGTCCAAACAGAGACGCCGGACATCACAATTGTTCAGTGGGGCAACAAATTTAATGTTCCGGATCCCATCGATAAACTCGACGTCGGAGATTTCGATGGCGATGGTTACTCAGACATTTTCCTCGCGACCGGAGTGACGTGGTGGTACTCCTCCGGCGGTCGATCGGAGTGGCGCTTTCTGAATCGAATTCCATATACGCCAGGTGCGTTGCGCTTCGGTGACTTTGATGGCGATCGTCGCACGGATGTGCTGACGGTGAATGCGGCGGGAAATATCGTGATCTCCTGGGCCGGAACGTCTTGGTGGACTCAAACTACCGCCACCGCTCAAACGATCAATGACATCGCCGTCGGCAACTTCGACGGCGACGATCGCGACGATGTGTTCATCGCCGACGGTGCGAAGTGGACGTATGCAGCGGGCGCGGCCGAATCTAAATACATCGCGCAATCGAACCTTAGGCCGGTGGATCTTCGGTTTGGCGATTTCAACAACGATGGAAAGACCGACATATTTTTCGTTTCTGGAAACGATTGGCGCATTATTAAAGGCGGTGGTAACGGCACGTCGGAATTTCTCCGCTACGCTCTCACTCCAAACGTGCAAGGTATGGTGGTGGCTGATTTCGACGGAGACTCTTACGCGGACATAGCGCGCGACGTGGGGAGCAAGTGGATGTATTCGGCGCGAGGGTTAGGAGGCTTTATTACGTTGCGCCCGGCTCCATCGGGACAAAAGATTGCCGATCGATACGTAGGGAGATTTGATAACGATAAGAAAGCGGATGTAATAGTGTGGGATTCAGTTTGGTTTGCGATCGCTCCGGGGAATGGCAATCCCGTCGCGAAAATTAGCTGGCAAGGCATGCGCTGAGTAACGCTTCCCAAGCCGATCCGCACCGATCTGCAGAAGCTACTCAGCGACTATACGGATCAAGTCATCAATGGAGCATGGCCATTAATCCGGCGAGGAACAATCCCAACCGCCGGCCTCGAGTACATGAGCCGTTTTCAAACGATGCTGGACAAATTCGAACCGGCGACCGAAGGCCAGAACATTCTGCACGCGGAAAGACCCTGACCCTGCGCGCCTATAACCAACTGATCCAATCACGTTCACCAGCGACTTGATGCGGATCTATCGATGTTTCAGGGTCAAAATTAGATCTGACTTGTCCGCGCAGGTAAGTCCTTCATCTTCCCTTAATCTTGGCAGTCAAAATAACTGGTCGCAGGGGCCGCCCGAACGACGCCTCGGAGCGCAGGTCCGCTTTGACATCTGCCTCCTACTCAAGTATCTTGATATAAAGGTAAATGGAGATGGGCACAGACAAGGCGGAATCATTGACAGGCGGGACTGGTGTTCACGTCTTCCTGGTGTTGTGGAAGGCGGCCCGTGCGGTCGAGGCTCATGCCGGACACAGCATCTCGCAGTTGGAGATGTGCGGCAGTGATTTTGCCGTGCTGGAAGCCCTGCTACATAAGGGGCCGCTACTCATAAACGAAATCGGAAAAAAGGTCCTGTTGACGAGTGGCTCGATCACCGTGGCAGTTGACCGCCTGGAAAAAAGGGGACTGGTCGAGCGGCGAGCGCACGGCACAGACCGCCGGGCGCGGATCGTTCATTTAACGAGGGACGGCAAGAAGCTAATCACGCGCATTTATGGGGATCACGCCCACGATATGGAAAGGCTTGCGGCTGAGTCCCTAACAAAAACGGAACGCAAGACCCTTATCCGTCTGCTCAAAAAGATTGGTTACCAGGCAGCTCGGCAAAGTGAAGAGCGCGCTCGGTGATTCGAAAATTAGATACAAGTTTTGAAGAGGTGAATTTATGTCGACGGTGAAATCAGCATTGAGAAGTGTAGAGACGCAATTAAATAAAGGACGCACGGTCGCGGGAATCGTGAACAGCATTGAGACTTTGGAGGGTGGCGGATTCCTGGTGCGCCGTCCGTTTCCCAAGGCGTCATTTTCAGACTTTGATCCGTTTCTGTTGCTGGACGAGATGGGACCAATGGACGTGGCTCCCGGCGAGGCGAAAGGCGCGCCCGATCATCCGCATCGCGGATTCGAGACGGTGACATACATGCTCTCCGGTGACATGGAGCATAAGGACTCCAGTGGACGTGCCGGACGGCTTAGACCAGGTGACGTGCAATGGATGACTGCGGGCGCCGGCGTGGTTCATGCCGAGATGCCTTCCGCTGAATTCATGCGGACTGGTGGTCGTATGCACGGATTTCAACTTTGGGTGAATCTGCCGCAAGAAGACAAGATGATCAAGCCGCGCTATCAGGAGATTCCAGATTCGCGAATCCCGAAGGCGACATCGCCTGATGGCTTGGTCTCAGTCAGCGTGATCGCCGGCGAAGCTATGGGCGAGAAAGCGGTCATTGAGACGCGCACGCCAATCATTTACCTGCATTACCGAATTAAGCCGGGCGGCGTGGTGAATCAACAAGTGCCGCACGACTACAACGCCTTTGCTTACGTCATTGACGGAGCAGGATTGTTCGGAGCGGAAGGCGACCGCGGCGCCGACGGACAGATGATTATGTTTGCGCCCGATGGCGACGGAGTGAAAATCGAGAATTCGGCAGACGCGAGCGAGACGCTGGAGGTGTTATTAATTGCGGGTGTGCCTTTGAATGAGCCAATTGCGCGTTACGGACCGTTCGTGATGAACACCGAGGCAGAAATCCATCAGGCGTTTGAAGACTATCGTAGGGGCCGGATGGGCGCGATTAACCCTTGAACGAAAGAACTTAATTGCTAGAAACATTTGCAGCAAGCGAGGAGGTAAGTTGAAATGAAAATCGTACTCTTGATCGCGCGGCTGTTGCTCGGCCTGATCTTTTTAGTGTTTGGCCTGAATGGGTTTTTGAATTTTCTCAGCATGGGGCCGATGCCTACAGGACTGGCTGGGCAGTTCATCGGCGCACTCTTTCTGTCTCACTACTATTGGGTAGTCGCGGCGCTGCAAATCGCGGGTGGCTTACTGTTACTAGTCAACCGTTTTGTGCCGTTAGCGTTGGTGCTGCTTGGGCCAGTGATTGTGAACATCATTTGTTATCACGTGTTCCTAAACCACGCTGGTGCGCCGCCAGCAATCGTTGTAACGGTCCTGTGGTTTATTGTCTTCTACGGTAAGCGGCAATACTTCTCCGGGATATTTGCTCAACGTACCTGACGTTTAGACAGAAGGGGAACGACGGCTTATGGACTCAAGCAGCTGCCTCGTTTTGCCTATTCGGCCAGTACCTGATGTACAAACGACACCGCAATCGAGCCCTCGCCGACGGCGGACGCCACTCGTTTGAGGTTCCCGCCGCGAATATCTCCGACAGCGAATACTCCGGGGACACTGGTTTCGAGGAGATACGGCGGACGCTTGACGGGCCACTTGGCTTTCGCCAGATCTTCCGCCGTCAGATCTGACCCCGTCTTGATAAACCCACTCTCATCGCATGCTACACAACCCTTGAGCCACGCAGAATTCGGCACCGCGCCGGTCATGGAAAAGAGATGGGCTATGTCGTGCGACTCAGTCTCTCCAGTTTGATTATTTCGCCACGTGACGCGCGCAAGATGATCGTTTCCCTCCAACGCCACGACTTCAGTGTTGCTATGAAGTTCTATGTTCGGGGTCTCTTCGATACGCCGGATTAGATACCGCGACATTGTTCCAGCCAGTCCGTCAGATCGAACATGCATATAGACTCGTCTGGTGCTTTGCGCCAGAAAGACCGCCGCCTGACCGGCGGAGTTGCCACCGCCCACGACAATTACTTCTTCACCACCACACAACTGCGCCTCCAGATGCGTGGCAGCATAGTAGACACCAGCGCCCTCAAACTTCGAAAGATTTTCCAGTTGAAGTCTTCGGTATTGAGCGCCCGAAGCAATCACCACCGTCCGCGCAGAAATGTGTTGTCCATCCTCAATCAACACCGCGTAAGGCCGCCGAGCACAAGCCAGGCCCTTCGCGTCCTTGGCAATCAACATCTGCGCCCCGAACTTTTGCGCCTGCGCGTAAGCGCGACCGGCAAGCTCGTGTCCTGATATGCCGGTAGGGAAGCCAAGATAGTTTTCGATTTTCGAACTGGCGCCCGCCTGACCGCCCGGCCCACTTGATTCGAGCACCAGGACATCAAGACCCTCGGAGGCTCCATATACAGCCGCCGCCAAACCGGCGGGCCCGGCGCCAACGATGATCAGATCGCGCACGTGCGCTTGATCGATTCCTTCGTTGAAGCCGAGGCAGCCGGTGATCTCCTCATTGGTTGGGTTGCGCAGTACTGCCGTGCCGCGACAAATTAGAACGGGCAGGTCATCAATGGATAGGGAAAAGCGATCGAGCACTTCCTGGACTTCCGCATCTCGCTCGAGATCGATGTAAGAATAGGGTTGGTAGTTGCGAGTGAGAAACTCCTTGATACGAAGGGTGTCAAGCAAATGACTGGAGCCAATTAAAACGATGTCACCAACTTCACGGGCAATCAATTCTAAACGACGCAGGATGTAAGCTCGCAGAAAAATATCGCTAAGCTCACTGTCGGTCTCGACGAGGGCCTGCAATGCCTCCCGCTCGATTTCTATGAGTTCTGATTTCTCCGCGGCGCGTATACGCACGAGTCCACGACGGCCCGAGAGTACGTTTAGTTCCCCTGTGAACATGCCGGGATTGCAAATAGCGACGATGTGCTCCTGATTGTTCGAGACCTGCAGGATGTGCAGTTGGCCGCTGACAACAACGAAGACTTTGGTTATATGCTGGTTAAGCTCGACAACGATCTCATCCAGGTTTCCGGTGCGACGTTGGCCATGGGCGAGGACGCGAGCTTGTTGGGCGGAGTTGAGAACGGGAAACATCTCGCTGGGAGTAGTTCCCGGCGGTGGTGATTTAACATCGTCGGCGATCGGCATGTCCGTCATATTGTCGGTCGCTTAGACGTTCGATCGAAGCAACTTCATCAAAGCTGAATGCGCCATGACGACATCCGGCTCTTGCTGGAGCGCTGCCTGATACTTGTCGCTGAATTCTTTATTGTCAGATGCCGTAAAAAGTTGGCGGGCTGCGGAGATTAAGCTAATCATGTCCGTAGCGCTAGCCGGTTCATCGGCATCGAGCATTTCGTCGATTTCCACGACTAAAGTAGAAATAATGCGCAGCCAGGCAAACTGCTCGTGATTTAAGACAAGTTGCAGGAGTTCTCCGCTGTTTACGTGGCCATGCGTGCTCTCAAAACTCCTGCGTTCCATGTCCAGGAGCGTTAGGTGCAGATGCAACAGCCTCCCACGAACGTCGTGCAACAGAGCGCTCTCTGCTGTTGTGGCAATATTACCGTTCATGATTACCGTTCATGCCTACTACGACTTGTTGATGAACGTGACCAGCCGCGGAATCACTTGTTGCGCTTCTTCCATCAGCCAATGACCTTTGTCTTTGATGACAACGCCATCGACGTTTGTATCAACGAGACGGGCCTGCTCAATCAGGAATTCTCCCGAAGCCTTTTCGCCAGTCAGCACCAACAGCGGCATTCTCAGCCTCGTCTCGGCGAATTGCGCGAAATCTACCGTTCGTAACAGATTCAAGAATCAGTGCGCCGCGGTCGCGGCAACAACTCCCTGCGCAGCTTGTTTGATCAGCGATGCCACCGCATTCGGTTGCGATACGTAGATTGCGTGACTGCCCCCCACCTCAACAACTTTCGATCCGGCTCGCGCAGACATGAAACGCTGGGCCGGCGGCGGAATCATTCTGTCTTCGGTAACCAACAGGTACCAGCTGGGTTTGCTTTTCCAGGCCGGCTCGCTGATCTCGCCATCGAGTGCCTGAACACCCCAGGGAACCTGAGAATCCGCCATGAACTCGGCCTTTTCCGCCTCAACGTCGCCGGCGAACGAAGCGCGGAACTTGGACTTATCGAGAAAGAGATAGCCGTCCTTCGGTGGCAGGATTGGAGGCACGGGTGCATCCGGCGGTGGATCTTTGATAAGCGAGTTCACCGACTCGCCTTTGTCTGGAGCAAAGGCAGTGATGTAGACAAGCCCGACAACCTTAGGATCGTTACCGGCTTCGGTAATCACGGCGCCACCGTACGAGTGGCCCACCAGAATCACCGGGCCATCCTGTTCGTTAATAATGAGCTTAGTCGCCGCTACATCGCCACTCAGCGAAATGGTTGGATTCTGGACGATCGCGACATTGTAGCCATCCTTCCGCAGCAGGCGGTAGACACTTTCCCAACCTGAACCGTCTACGAAGCCGCCGTGAACGAGAACGATATTATTTGTTGATTGAGCCATTGAAGTTTCCTTTTCCTTAACGTTCAGTCGTACGCCATGGATTTTTTGCTGGGGCCAGTCCCAGTCGCACCGCGGTTTTTACGAGATCGGCGACAGAATCAGCCTTCATCTTTTGCATCATCTTGCCCCGATGGGCTTTGACCGTGATTTCACTGATCCTGAGTTTCAAACCAATCTGTTTATTTAACATTCCAGCAACTACTAATTGCAGCACCTCCTGCTCGCGATGGGTAAGTGATTCGTAACTGCTCCGGAGCGCTGTTACTTCAGCTTGATCATCAAGCACGGCCATGCTGCGCTTGAGGGCGTGCCGGATAGCATTCAGCAGCACTTCATCGTCGAATGGCTTGGTTAGGAATTCGACAGCCCCAGCCTTCATGGCCTGGACAGTCATTGGAACGTCGCCATGTCCCGTAATGAAGATGATTGGCATGTCAGTCCGTTCGGAGGCGATCAGCTTCTGCAATTCAAGACCGTTAAGATCCGGAAGAGAAACATCGAGCACCAAACAGTTTGCTGTTGCGGTGCGCGGTCGCGCCAGAAATTGTGCCGCTGACGCAAACGTCTCTGGCTGCCAGCCGGCAAACGTAATCAGCAGCTCGAGCGATTCGCGCACTGAAATGTCATCGTCAACCACAAAGACGATTGGTTTCTGCTGCGACTTAGCTGCTGCTGACATCGTGTCCGGCTAAAAAGTTGTAATGATCAGTTCGAGCCAAGCGCAGTGTTAAGTGCTTGCAAGAGATCCGCCGCCTCAAACGGCTTGAAGAGACAGTCCACGGCGCCTTGTGCGAGCAAGCGCAGCCGGATCGTCGCGTCACGATGGGCCGTGATGAAGACGATTGGAATCGATTGCTTGCGAAGCTTTAGCTCTTGCTGCAAATCCGGTCCGCTCATACCCGGCATTGCCACATCGAGAACCAGACACTTGGTCTCGTCAACTGCATCGGAAACCAGGAATTCTTCAGCCGATGAGAAAGTTTGCGCCTCAAAGCCAAATTCGTTCAAGAGATCAGGCAACGACTCCCGTACGGATTCGTCATCATCAACCACTGTTATTAGGGGACGTGTAACCATTTACTATGATTCGCAACGCGTTTTTTGATCCATCGAACGGCAGTTACCGAGAATGCGCCTATCAAAGCTGGATGTCTATCGTACTTTGGTATCGGTTTCCACCGCGATCCAATACCAACCAATACCAACCAATACCAAAGTATCGATCGATACTTTAGTGCAATAGATTCCCCTTCTTACTTGTGATTTACTCCGGCTCGCTCTGTGATCCTAACGAGGGCACCGCTATGAAAAAGTTCACTCTGTTGCTGGTTGGAGTTGCAACCCTGGCCGGCGTTGTTGTATTCGCGGCAAACACATCTCGTCGCGTCACTGCTCAACAGACCGCTCCGATTTTCGTAAAGAAAATCCCATCTGGATACCGTGACTGGAAGGTGGTCTCAGTGGCCCACGAAGCAGGCGAGCTCAACGATATTCGTGCCGTTCTGGGGAACGACATAGCGATCAAGGCTTACAGGGAGGGGAAGCTTCCGTTTCCGGAAGGCGCTATCGTTGGCCGAATAGCCTGGAGCTACGTCTCGTCTGAGGAAAACAACAAAACCTTTGGCCGTGACCAGTCTTTCGTGGCCGGCTCACCGACTGATGCTTACCTGCAATTTATGGTCAAGGACTCGAAGAAATACGCTGCGACGGGCGGTTGGGGATACTCGTCGTTTGATAAGGACGGCAAACCCACGGACGAGGCGGCGATGAAGAAATGCTTTCCTTGCCACCAGGCTATCAAAGATCGCGACTTTGTCTTCACCCGTTACGCGCCTTGATAACGACAATCACTGTCGAGGCATCGTGAGATGACTGCAGCCAAACAAATAGGAAACTCTCAAAGCGAGGACACGATGAAAGAAACAGATGATCGATCACGGCGTCGCTTTCTCAAGACAGGCTCGATATTGGGTCTCGCAGCCGCGTTGAGCCCGCGCGCCATCGCTGAGGCATTCACCAATTCGGATTCCAAGACTATTCAAACGGAAAACACGATGACACAAACCAGTGCTGCGCAATTAGCCAACGAGCAGGCTGCCGACAAAGCTGCGATTCGTCCGTTCCATTGGAATTTTTCCGATGCGGAAATTACAGATTTACGCAGACGCGTCAACGGGACCAAGTGGCCTGAACGCGAACAGGTCACGGACGCATCGCAAGGCGTGCAGATCGCGACGATGCAGAAAATCGCACGCTATTGGGGAACAGACTATGACTGGCGCAAAGGCGAGGCGAAATTGAAAGCTGTGCCGCACTTCGTGTCCGAGATCGATGGCCTCGACATTCATTTTATTCACGTGCGTTCGAAGCATGAAAATGCGCTGCCGATGATCGTCACGCATGGCTGGCCCGGCTCGATCATCGAGCAGATGAAGATCATCGAGCCGCTGACAAATCCGACCGCTCACGGCGGAACTGAGGCCGATGCGTTTCATCTCGTGATTCCGTCTCTGCCCGGGTACGGGTTTTCAGGCAAGCCGACGAAGCCGGGATGGAATCCCGTCAGCATTGCGAAAGCGTGGGCGACGCTCATGCAACGCCTCGGCTACACAAAATACGTGGCGCAAGGTGGCGATTGGGGCAATGCCGTTTCAGAGGTGATGGCTTTGCAACAGCCACCCGGATTGCTCGGCATTCACACCAACATGGCGGCGACGCTTCCGCCGGATGTTTCGAAGGCCCTGGCGATGGGTGGTCCGCCGCCGGCCGGCCTCTCGCCTGATGAAAAACACGCGTGGGATCAACTCGTTGACTTTTACAAGAACGGGTTGGGCTACGCCCTCGAGATGAACAACCGCCCGCAGACGTTGTACGGAATCGTCGATTCTCCAGTCGGCCTAGCGGCATGGATGATCGACCACGACATTCGCAGCTACCAGATGATCGCGCGCGCTTTCGACGGCAAGCCGGAAGGGCTGACGCGGGACGACGTCCTTGACAACGTCACACTCTACTGGCTGACGAACACCGCCATCTCCTCAGCACGCCTCTACTGGGACGCCCGGCATACTCTTCCGCCCGGCGGCGGCTTCTTCGATGTGCGGGGCCTCAAGATCCCGGTCGCCGTGAGCGCTTTCGCCGAAGAGATCTACCAGGCGCCAAAGAGTTGGGCTGAGAAGGCATATGCCAAGCTGATTTTCTACAACGCGCACGATAAGGGCACCCACTTCGCGGCTTGGGAGCAGCCCGAGCTTTTCGTTACCGATTTG
>Ga0157375_10001632_pt1 | contig 19288 bp, 13 predicted proteins | sample M35metaG_FD_115311 | JGI IMG/M metagenome (GOLD analysis project Ga0157375, IMG submission 115311) | Miscanthus rhizosphere microbial communities from Kellogg Biological Station, Michigan, USA - M3-5 metaG | ecosystem: Host-associated > Plants > Roots > Rhizosphere > Soil | place: USA: Michigan... | reverse complement strand
GATGAAACGTTTTTCCTCAACCTGAGCAATCCTCTCCCTGTCGATGTCCCCATTGCCCGCGGCCAGGGTGTCGGCACAATAAAGAATGATGACAATCCCGAGAACCTTGCGCCCATTGTCAACGCCGGCCCGGACCTGACCATCACTCTGCCAAACAGCGCGACGCTGAACGGCGTGGTTACCGATGACGGTTTGCCGGCGCCTCCGGCGCTTACCGTAACCTGGACCGGTAGCGGCCCGGGGACGGTCACCTTTGCGAACGCGAACCTGGCGCAGACGACCGCTTCTTTCAGTCAGGCAGGAACCTATACCCTGCGCCTCACCGCAAATGACGGAGCTTTGAGCGCGTTCGATGAAACAACGGTGCAGGTGAATTCCATTGCGACTACCAAGCGGTGGATCAACACCGCGGGCGGGGATTGGGATGTCGCATCGAATTGGGACACGAACGCAGTGCCAGGCGTTAACGATGATGTGATCATCGACTTGGCCGTCGCGAATCCCATTACACATGGAATAAGCCCTCTCCAGGTGAAGAGCCTCACGATGTCCGCAGGCCAGTTAACCGTTTCCGGCAACGCCATCTTCAATTCGGTGACGCTGGCTGGAGGCACCGCGACATTCAACGGCGCGACGAGTGTCGTGACGTTCACTCAGACAGGCGGGACCGTGACCGGCAATGGGGCTATCACGCTTACCGGAACCGGAGCCCAGATCTCAACGTGGAGCGGTGGAAGCCTCGCCGGTAGTGGCAAGACGATCCTTAATGGTCAGATGCAAGCTACCGCGGGCAGTTCGGGGCTCACGCTGACGCGCGAGATCGTTGTCGGAGACGCGATCAATCCCGCTTCGTTCACGCTGAACGGTACTGGCAAGCTGACAATGACTGTTGCCAACCTGGTTCCAGGCAAGTTGACTATACGCAATTCGGCTTCGCTTATATTCGACGCCGAAGCGGACCTGACGGGAACGGGCGCGGCCTCCGGGACATTTATCGTGACGCTGGATGCAGGGGCCGTGCTGACAAAGAGCGGCGCGGGCACCACGACGGACTTTACCAGCGTCAAGCTGGTCAACAACGGATTGGTGGACATCCAAAGCGGAAGTCTTCGTTTGCTCGGCGGCAGCCAAACGCAGGACGGAAACTTCAACGTCGCCGGCGGCGCCACACTCGACCTCAATGTGGGACCGGAACACGCCTTTACGGGCAATGGAGGCATTACAGGGAACGGCACGGTTGCGGCTGAACAGGGCTTTGTGAAGCGCGGCGCGGGAACAACGACGACCGTGACGCCGACTGTCAACATTTTCGGGACCGTGACGGCGGAGAGCGGAACATTGAACCTGACGGGTACGGTCACGAACCAGAACACATTGACCGTCGCGACCGCCGGCACGTTCATCATCAGCGGCAATCTGACCAACTACAATGCCGCCACTCGCACGTTGACCGGTGCCAACGCCACCTTCAGGATCAGCGGCACACTGCGCGTCGCGGGCGCCGACATCCTGAAGAACGCTGCAACTATCTCGCTGATTGGATCTTCGTGGCAATTTCTAAACGACACGACGGGCCTCAGCGCGCTCGCCAGCCTCGTCGAGAACTCGACGGGCAGTACATTCTCGATCGACACGGGGACTTTTACGACGAGCGGGTCATTCACGAACTTCGGTACGTTCTGGATGAAGGCGGACGGGATATTCCACGTGACCGGTACATTCACCAACCAGGCTGGGACAGTTCGGATTGACGCGGTGTCTGACACCCATTTCGGCCATCTGCAGATCGATGGGAACGCCGTGTTGAACTCTGGATTACTTCAGATTACTCAGAGTGTTCCGTTAACCAGTGGAACACGCTTACGGTTCATGACCTTTGCTTCGCGCAGCGGATTCTTCTTTTCTGCGTTGCTACCGTCGGGGTCGATTGACCAGTCGCACCCAACGTACCTGGAGTGGGTGGTTTAAAGCCCGGACTTGAGAAATCAAGGATGGGTCTATCTCGACGGCCAGTGATAGGTGGACAGCCATTTTCGAAAGGCCTCCAGCGTGGCTGGATTTGTTTCCGCCCATTCCGCCGCGCCGCCCAGGCGAGCGACAGGCAATGACTGATATACAAATGCCTCCACGAAATGCTGTTTATCGAGTTCAGCAAAGAAAGGCGCGTAATACTCGGCGGCAAACCCCTTGCCTTCAGGTCGCCCAAGAATTTCGCACATGACGCCGTAATATTTTGAAATCACTTTGAAAGGGCTCAGTTCTTTCTTCTCGCCGTTAATCTCACCCCCGGCAACACTCAGGGACATTGCCACAGCGACAGAATCGAACTCGCCTTCGTCCTTCTTTGACTTGGCGGGAAGTATGACGCTGATGTCGTTGGAGGTCTCGCTTCGTGCAACCCCGCTTTCAAGAAGCGATTGTAGCCGGCCTAGTGCGTCAATCGTGCGAGGCCCTTCGGGCTCGATGGATAGAAATCGGGAAAGAGCCAGGGTCGCGGGCACGCGATAGCCGAGCTGCTGGTAAATGGTCGAAAGAAGGTAGTGGCTCGAGGCGTGATTCGGATTCAAGTAGAGCGATTGCTGCAGCGCCCTCCTCGCATCGTCAAGCTTTCCAGTCCGAACGTAGCTGAGGGCAAGATTGTAGTGAAGCAGTGCGAATCCCGGAGTCTTCTGAATCGCTGTTTTGTAGACGTCGATAGCTTCATCGCGTCTCCCCGATTCATCCAGACAATTGCCGAACAGCAGATGGAATTGGGGCAACAAGTCCGAGCGGAACGTCGCGCCCTTGCGAGCAATAGCCATCGCCTTTGCGCAGTCCCTTTTGCCGGCGTGCGAGAACGCAAGTTCATACATCGCATCGACTGCGGCAGGCTCCTCGGCGAGGACTTGTTCATACTTCGCAATAGCGCCATCAAAGTCCCCGGCGTCATGCAGAGCCATGCCTTGCTTGATGAGCGCCTTTTGTGCCGTAGTGGAAACGGCGGGAATTCGATCCGGCTTCGGAAGCTTCTCTGCTTGAAGAGACGCCGGCGCAAGACTCATCAGTACACCGAGAATAACCGTGGCGACGTACATCTGCCTTTTTTCAGTCACAGGGTGATTCCTTCCGCAGAGCTATCTCATGGACAACGCGGCCACGAGACTGTTCCCGGGCCCCAGCGGGATTTTAACGGTCGGACATGAAATCAAGTGCGGCGGCTTGCGCGGCCTGCCAGGATGCTCACGGCAAGGGCAAATTCGGGCAGGTCGCCCGGCGTTCTCCTAGCCCAAGGTCGCCAAGAAGTTTGTCCCACTCAGAAGCCGTAAGATTACGGGGAAGAATCTCGCAGGCACGCTTGAGTAACTCTGTCGCTGTCCACGGCCAGACAAGGGCTTTGGGGTTCTCCGACACATGCGTCCCGATCCATGTTCCCTTGCGACTGATAGCGTAGTGTGTGGCTGGTTCTGGAAAAGTAAAAGCGGTCGCTTCAGTAATTCTCTCAGTGACCACCGAATTATCCACTTCCCAGGGACCGCCTCGCGAATCCCCGCTCAATTCGGAATCATCGCGCGGAAGCAAGCTAATCAGCTGGGGCTCGGCGTCGTCGATTTCAGCCGGTCTTTCAATCGCTTCTCTGTAGTTCCTGGGAAATTCTGACAATTGCACACTTCGCCCGGTCGACGTCTGAAAATAGGATTGGGTCCTGCGATTTGCTCTGGTGAGTTCTCCGCTGTGGGCGACGATCCATTCCTTGTCGCGGCTCAATTGGACTTCTGCCAGTCCTGGGAGGGAAACGGAGGAGAGCAACGTGAACGGACGAGTCGAAAAACGCTGCAGCATCCCGGCAGTTTTGCCTGTCTGGGCAACGATTAGAATTTCGCTGCGTTCGCTGAAAGCGAACGAGAATTCCTCGTTAGGTGAGATGGGGATCGCCGGCCCGGCGGGCGTCCACGTCGCAGTCTGTATGATGTGGAGTGCGGTTTCACCGAGCAGGGCCAGAAGACTGCCATCACTGCTAAACATGGGACGATACAATCGATCTCTAACCATGAAAGATCGAATCGGCCTGCCCGACGAAGGGTCGAAAATACCGACATCGCCGTCACGGCCAGCTATAGCCAGCCACTTTTCATTGTGACTGAAGGTCAGGTCAGCGATGGCCGGCTTGAAGTCGACTTGGGTGGCTACCGAAGCGGGTTCCAATCTCCAGAACGTGACTGCACCTGATAAATCGCCAGTCGCCATCCAGCGGCCACGTTCCGGCGCCACAAATGCTGACGGTCTCTCAAGAAGCCGAAGGTAAGCCTCTGTCGAGGTTCCTCTAAAAACCTGCACCTGATTGGCCCCGGTTCGCGATCTAGTCAGGGCAATGATTAATTGGGCATCGCGGTTTATGAAAAAGTCCTGCACGTCCCCGATGTTGAAGGTGTCTGAGGATCCGTCCGGAAGGAACCGGTAGAGGCCTCGAGAACAGGCTGCAACAATATCGCCAACATCCATACGAAAGGCACTGCAGTCCTGACTGATCCGCTGATCACCGCGAAAAACGCCCGATCCTTCTTTGTCGTTGGCAAGTGAGACCAGGTGTGCGCCATCGTAGGCTAATGCCCGTACGCGCGTAAGGCTAGTCGAGGTTTGACTTTCGCGCCACGGCGAAGGGGTGGTTGTGTCAAATCGCTTCACGCGCGACGATAAAGAAACTGCGAATTCTCTCCCATCGGGACTAAAGGCGAAGGCAAGGGGCGTCTCATTAATCGAAGTGACTTGAACGCTGTCACTCACATTCCACACAATTATTTTCCCGCTCCCACCCGCGGCTAGCCAGTTTCCTTGAGGGTTGAATACAAGTTTCGTTACGGCAACGCCCAAATCCAAAGTCCGCAGGACCGATTGTTTCTCGGCATCCCACACGATCACTTTGTGGTCATTGCCGCCCGTTGCGAGTCGCTGGCCATCAGAACTCGCCGCCATGACGTTCACGCGGTTTTCGTGGCCTGCGCGGCGCACTCCTGGCGGCGGAAGGCCTTCCAGTGTCTTCATCAAAATATCTCTGGGATGCGCGGATTTTCCGGGATCCAGGAGCATCGCCTCTAAGGCCAGCACTCCCTTAGCTTCTTCTGCCGCCTGATCCATTCGCACAACCAACAAAGTCTGCGCCTTCTCAGATTTGGCCTGCTGCGCCTCCCGCAGTGCTACCTGGGCCCTTGAGCTGGCCTGCTGCGCGTCTTTCGCAGCAACTCGAGCCTTCTCGTCCGCATCGGCCGCTACCGCCTGGGCTGCGTCAAGATCGAGCTGCGCTTGCCGTTGAATCCCGGCGGCCTTGGCCTGAGCGTCTGCCACCTCTACCTTTGCGCTTCCAACCAAACCCTGTGCGCGATCGACTTCTGCCTGTGCACCGCGCCTGATCCAGCCTCCATATGCCGAGGCTCCGACGAATGCGATGACGGCCATCACGAGCAACCCCCACGCCATAACTCTCGTCCGCTTGACCATCCGGGCTTTTTCGCGTGTTTCGCGAAGAGCGGCTTCGCGGCTCTCATCCAGGAACAGCATCGCTTCCTTGAATCGGGCGTCATAGCGGCACGCCCACGCTGGCGTAGGCTTACGGCGAGCGCGCCAATCCAAAGCTACCTGGAGATTAGAGTCGTGCAAGAGGCTCTGTTTGTAATGAACCGCATTGATCAAATAGTCGAGATAAATACGCTTGGATTCGGCCTCGTCATCGGTCCACTTCTTCAGAGTCTCCCACTGCCGGATCAGACTCTCGTGCGAGATATCGACCAGCACATCTGTTGATCCCGGCTGCGATTGCGTGTGGAGGAAGGAACGGTCGCCACCACGAAAACGTTCAATAATGTTCATGATCCGCTCTCGCGAGGCGCCAGTTACGGCTTCAAGTTCGCTTATCTTCACGGGTCGTCGCACACGCCGGTTGCTGACGTCCACGTCGGTCAGTGCCTGGAACATCTGTGCGGCCAGGTCACGATCTTCGCGAGACAAGCCGTCCATGGCGGACTCGGCATCGCGCGCCAAAGCTTCCTGCACGCCACCGACGGCAAGGTAGTCCGGTATGTCGAGCGGTCGAGATTCTTCCTGCTTTTGCCAGTACTCCCACGTGCGCAGCAGGACATGCTGCATTACGGGAAGTTGATCCAGTTCATCACCCAGGTCATTCAGGAGACGGTCGACGAGCTGCGGGGATACTTTCTGACGGAACAAGCGCACGGGACCCTCGATGCTCTCGCGGCGCTGTTGCCGAGACAGACGCGGCACCAGGTAATGGCTGCGATTGAGCGCCTCCGGCAATCCATAGAAGCGGTCGCAATCGCCGAGGAAGTCCGAGCGCATCGTGATCACGACAAAAATCGGAAAGCTCCGTTGGGTGGCAAGCGACAGCAGAATACCCACAAAGTCCGCCGCTTCATTTAACTGCTGTGGCGAAGTCGCAAAGCGGAAGATCTCCTCGAATTGATCTACCAGCAGCAAGCAACTCCGGGCGGACGCTCCGGGTTGTGAAGCCAGCCGCTCGAACAGGCTGGAAGCTCCTTCTTCGCTCAGTGTCTGGCGCGTCAGACCGAAGCACTCCGCGAGCTTTCCCAGTGGAGCTTCCCCCGGAGTCATCGTGGCCACTATCCACTCGTTCCTCTCCTCTACCAGGAAGCCTGCGGCAAGACGCGGAATGAGGCCGGCACGGATTAGCGAACTCTTGCCGCAACCGGAACTGCCGATAATGGCCAGGAAGCGCGCCTGGTGAAGCCGTTCGAGGAGGTCCGCAATCTGCTCGCGTCGTCCGAAGAACAGCAGGGATTCCTCGGTGCGAAAAGGTCGCAATCCAACAAACGGTTTTGTCGTGGATTCAGGAGACATTATCGGTTTCCAATCGAGCGCGCCCGCTTCAACAGGTTGTCTACAGCCCTGGGGTTGAAGCCGGCCGTATGGTCCATCCATTCCACGTCAACGAGAGGCAAGTTGATACGCGGTGTGCTCGCGGTCTGAGGTGGCGCCAGATAGACTCCACAAAGTTTTAGCGGGTAATTTTCAGCTACGGCGATTTGTAAGGCTTCGCGCAGACGCTCGCGGACCCACTCCACTCCCACGGAACCGTAGAAAATAATGAGCACGCCCGCTTGCCTGAGGCACTCGGTAAAGTAGCTAATGCTCTGCCTGGGATCGTCGCCTTCCGGCACCAGCAAAGGCCGGCCATCCTGCTTTGCGAGGTACTGATATAACTCGAAGGTGTGGGCTTGATCCTTTACATGTGTATCCAACACAGTGGAAACAGCGACGTCGCCCGTTGGCGGCCTCGACTTCAGCGTTTCTATTCTGGCGAGAATTTGGCTTGAGAGCGATGCCGGTAAGTCCCGTTGAAAGTCATAAGCCGGGCGATTTTCGCGTTTGTTCTCCAACCCGTCCAAAAAAGCGGCGTGCCGCTGGTCTTCGAGGGCTGCAATCGATTCCCGCGTTAGCGTATTCGGAACCCAAATGAGTCTGGAACGCGCGTGAGTCATGCTCAGTTCCACCTGGCGCTCCGGATAGTAGGATCCCTCTGCACCTTCGACTTCGCGGCCTGGCACGCCGTCCAGCAAATGCACGGAAAGGTCGGCGGACTTCAATTCAGCGATTGCCCTGGCATCGTGCGTGGCAGCATCCCACGGAGGCGGCACGTTGGTTGCGACCGAAACATCAGCACTGCGACTGATCTCGTTGATCAGGCGCTTTCGGACGCTTGCGAGGGTGTCGGGCGCATCGGCGATGTAGACTCGAAACTTCTTCGACGGTTCGGGCGGCGTTTCCTGTGGGACATCGGCACGTTCCTTGATTGCCGAAAGAATTTTGAACAGCGCGCTCCCAAGGTCCTTGATCTGGGCCCTGAATGCATCGCTGGTGACCTCGGACGGATCACCGTCGCCATCTTCCCGCGCATCGTGAAACTTAAAGCCGGAAGTCCTGGGATACTCGACGGGCCAGGAATTATAAGGAATCGGGTTCAAAAGCAGGTTGTAAATCCGAGCCCGGTCCCCAACGACAAGCCCCAGACGATCAACTTGAGCCTTCTCGTGGAACTTTCGTAACTCGAGCCTGCAGTACTCAGATTTCACGTAGGCGTTCGATGTGAGAGCGATGAAGATCGCGGACTCCTGTATTGCCGCCTCGATCGTCTGATCGAAGGTCTGATCTCCCTGAATCTGGCGGGTATCACGCCAGATCTTTGGCGCGTCCAGATCGAGCATCTTTCGGCCGAGTGCAAACTGCAGATGACGATAGAACTCAGTGACCCAGCCTTTGCCGAGCGGACTTTCCACAGTGGCGTCATCGACTCGGGCATAGCTAATGAAGATGTCGTAAGTGAAACCGGGAGTCCAAGCCATAGACGCGTAATCCTAATCAGATTGAATTCCAAAAGCTATTTTCGGCAAGGCTAGCTGGAACCAGCTACTTCATCGATCTTTGTGTGAGACTTTCCGCGTCCAATTGCTCAACGCAATCCGCGTGAGCCTTTCACTAAATCCCCATATCGCTAAGCCATTCCATTCGTTCGAGGGACATCCCTATCTTTCGCGATAGACAATGGCGGTGTGGATAGGGTCTGGCTTGTTTCGAAACTGTTCCCAGGTCACTCGCGGGAAATCAACTTCGCCGGCGCGCTCGGGCAGCCAAAACGATTCCAACTCCGCCTAGAACGGCAATTCCAGAAATGACGAGCCGCACGCTCAGCTTTTCATGTAACAGAGTCACCGCGCCCATGGCTGCGATAACAGGTACGCTGAGTTGTGCGACGGCGGCCTGCAGGACCGACAGTCGAGGTAATGCCCGATACCAAACCGCATACCCGAGTCCGGATGTAACGGCGCCGGATATGACAGCAAGCGCGATACCCCTGCTGCTTGTTGTGACGGAATGACGAAGGATTATCAGAAGGAAGAGAGCTGGAAGACTGCTCCAGATGAAACTCTGCGCGTTTGAGGCGATTGGATCGACGGCTTTTCTTCCGATCAAGGAATAAGCACCCCATGCAATACCGGCCAGAGACATCAGTCCGAGACCCAGCCAATCGGGTCTTATCGTTGAAGGGGTTGTCAGGATCGCCAGACCGCCTAGCGCGAGCACGAGACCAAGCCATGCGAAAGCTGTCGGGCGTTCGCCTCGAAAGATTGCATATCCAATCATCGTGAGTTGAACAACGCCGAAGAGCACAAGCGCGCCCACCGCTGCCCCGATACGAAGGTACGCGAATGAAAAAGGAACAGCGTATGCGAAGAGTGCCAGCGGGCCGATTGCGCTGATCGCCCCCCGACCACGTTGTGGCTTGACTGTTCTTTCGCGGGCCCGAACCAGCACTGCCAGAGTAACTGCGCCGGACACTAATCGAATAGCTGTAAACGTCGCCGCATCGATCTGGTGCGAACCAAGCGCAAGCCTTGTCAGCAGAGAATTCGATGCAAAGGCAAATAGGGCGAGAAGGGTGAACGTAGTCGTCTTGATATTCACCACCGGTGCATCGAGACCGTTTGTGATGAGGCACTGTTGGTCACCTTTTTTTCGGACCGCCCCTCTGGATAAGATCTTCTCCAAACCTTTCGCGGATCGCATCCACGGTCCGATCGATGACGCTGTCCTTCCGTGGCTCGTCAAACAATCCCAGCTGTGTGGGGCCCTCGCCGGGCCGCACTATATCTCCCGTTCCGACCCCGATCAGCCGGATGCGCCGCTCGAGAGAGAACTGGTCGAAAAGCGATAAGGCCAGACGGATGATCTCTTCATCCGTATCGACAGGCCGCTTCACCGAGATCTGCCGTGTGTGGGTCTCGAACGGCTCCAGGCGCACTTTCAATGTCACTTTGCGGGCGCTATAGTTCTCGCGACGCAGCCGACGGCCCACGCTTTCGGCAAGCCGGCGAATCGTCTTCACCAGCAGTTCGCGATCGCGTGTGTCTTCTTCAAACGTCGTTTCGTTGCTGATCGACTTTGGTTCCCAGTTGGGAATGACGGGCCGATCATCGTGACCCATGGCGAGGTGATAAAGGTGGGCCCCAAGATTGCTGCCCAGCATCTCTGTCAGATCTTCCTGCTTCCGGGCACGAACAGCTCCGATCGTATGGAGTCCCATTTCGCGCAACCGTATTTCGGTTTTTGGCCCGACGCCCCAGAGCCGGGAAATTGGAAGGTCTGCAAGAAACGCCTGCACATCACCGGGTTCCACCAGCACAAGACCATCGGGTTTTTTCAAGTCCGAGGCGATCTTAGCAAGAAACTTATTCGGTGCGACGCCGGCAGATGCTGTCAGCCCGGTAGCTTCTCGAATCTGTTTCTTCACCGCGCGAGCGATCTGGATCGGCGCGCCGAAGAGCGTGGTGGAACCAGTCACGTCGAGGAATGCCTCGTCGATGCTCAATGGCTCGACCAGATTGGTGAACCGGCGTAAAACTTCCATCACTTCATGGGAAACCTCGACGTAACGTTCCATGCGCAAGCGAACGAAAGCTCCCTCAGGACAGAGTTTCCATGCCCGGCTGATCGGCAATGCGGAGCGGACACCGAACTTGCGCGCCTCATAGGAACAGGCGGCGACCACGCCTCTGCCGAGTCCCTGTCTCGGATCCGCGCCTACAATCACGGGCCGTCCTTTTAGGGCGGGGTTATCCAGTTGCTCGATGGAAGCGTAGAATGCATCCATATCGACGTGAAGAATGACCCTCTCGGGCTTTTGCCTGCCGTCGTGCGTCGCGTGTGTGTCGTTCGTCTCGTTCATCTCGTTCATGGGGGCGCACCATTATTCCGAAATGGGACCCAATCTGTCACTCTTGCGACTCAAGCTAATCGGCACAGTCGGAAAAGTGAGGAAGGCATACCTGTGTTGAAACTAAGACGTATTGAGATGCTGGGCTTCAAGTCGTTCTCCGACCGAGGCGAAATCGTCGTGCAGGAAGCAGGAGTCACGGCCATTGTCGGCCCGAATGGTTGCGGTAAGAGCAATGTCTCGGATGCCCTCGCGTGGGTGCTTGGCGAGCAGAGTGCTAAGTCTTTGCGCGGCGAGAAGATGGAAGACGTTATCTTCAATGGAACTCGAAATCGAGCGCCGATGGGGATGGCCGAAGTCACCATCACTCTGACTGAAACAAATCCCGTTTCTCCCGTTGAGGTTATCGTCGGCCCCGAGAAGGCCAATGGCAATGGCTCCACAAACGGTCACGTGAATGGACACGCCAATGGCCACAGCAACGGCAATGGAATGGGAACGGCAATGGGGATAGACATAGCGCGCCGCCTGCCGGTCCTCGCGACATCGTGGTGCAGCGAAGACTTTACCGTGATGGTGAAAGCGCCTATCTGATTGATGGAAAGGTCTGCCGGCTGCGAGATGTCCACGAAATTTTCCTAGGCACGGGCCTTGGCCCAAACAGTTACGCCATCATCGAACAGGGACGCATCGGCCAGCTTCTGAGCGCCAAGCCCATGGATCGCCGTGGCCTCATCGAGGAAGCTGCCGGGGTTACAAAATTCAAGGCCAAACGAAAACTTGCGGAATCTCGACTCGAAGCTGCCCGGCAGAATCTTTCCCGAGTCAACGACATCCTCGCCGAGGTCGACCGTCAGAGAAATTCTCTCAAGCGGCAGGCGGGAAAGGCGCGCCGCTACATCGAACTGCGTAACAGAATGCGGGAAATTCTCTCGGCAGTTTTCTCCACGCGCGCCGAGATGCTCGTCCTCCAGCAGGAGAATGTCGAATCGGCTCTTGCATTGATCGGCGATGAGGGGAAGCGGCTTGAAGCGGAAATCGAACGATTGAACGCGCTGGTTCACCAGCGGCGTGGAGATGTTGCGGAGAGTGAAAAAAAACTGAGCGAGGGGCTTGCACGTCATTCCGAAGTCGAACTGGAGCGCGAGAAAGCGACGCAGCGCATTGAACGATTGGAAGATCAGATCCGGGCTCTCGAAGAACGAAAGAACGCGCTTGGCGAGGAGCGAACGCGCGTTGCCGAAGAGCTTTCTCGAAATCAAAGTGAACATGCTTCCAGAACAGCCCAGTTGGACGAGACCGAACTGGATCGCCTTGGCGTCATCGAATCGATCGAGCGGATGAAGACAACGCTCGCGGGTCTGAACGAAGAGCGCACAGGCGAAGAACGCGCCATCGCGGGTCTCCGTCGCCAGCAGTTTGAAGTCGTCGGAAGTGAAGCGCGGATTGGCAATGAGATCGCAAGCCGAAGGGAATTGATCCAGAGGCTAATGTCTCAGATCGAGCGGTTGGAGCGCGAAGTATCGGAAGCTCTGGATGCGGCGTCTGCGGTGCAGGCTCAATTGGAGTCGGCCCGTAACGAGCATTCCGATTATGAAGTCGGCATGAAGCGCCTCAGATCGGAACTCTCCGCAACCGAAGCGGAGTGCTCCGGCCTGCGAGAGCGCCACGCAGAGAGTGTTAAAGCTGCTGCCGAATGGAAGAGCCGCCGAGATGGTATTCAGAATCGTCTTCAAACGATCGGGGACCTCGCCATCAGGCGTGCCTACAGCACAGAATCCGTACAGCAGTTCTTTAACTATGTGCGCGGACGCGAGTGGGAACCGCTGGGCATTCTCGCGGATTTCATCGAGGTGGATTCGCCTTACGAATCGATCGTCGAGGACTTTCTTCGTCCGGAACTGCAATACGTTGTGGTTAAGGATCGTACGCAGGCGTCTGCGGCGATCGGCATCGTGAAGGATGTCACGAAGGGCCGTCTCGAATGTCTTGTCCTTAACGGCGAGACCCCACTGCAGGTTCCCGATGCCATTCCCGGCGCGACGCCCTTGTTTGACATTGTGCGCTTCGACGAGCGCGTAAAACACGTCGCCAACCATTTCGGAAATGCCTACGTTGTCGAGACTGCCGATCAGGCGTGGGATCTTGGCGCTCAGTATCCCAATTGCCGCTTCGCGGCGTCCACGGGCGAGGTCGTTCACGGTCACGTGGTCAGCTGGGGCGAACGCGAAGCCCTCGGACCGCTGTCCCTGAAGCGTGAGATTCGGGAACTCGATCGACAGATGGATCATGCGAGCCGCGAGACGTCCGCGCGAGAAGCAGAAGCCGCGCGGCTTGAAGAAATGCTCAGGGAAGCCGAGGCGCTGCGCGCCCGCCTTATCTCCAGCGTCCAGGAAATCGAAAAAACCATTCTCACCACGGATCATCGCGTCCGGACTCTGGCCGGCGATCTGGCTCATGTCCAGAAGCGGGCTGAAGTCGCGAGGGCGGAGATCGCTCGCTTTACGCAGGAGCGTTCGCAACTCGATATTGCCGTGCACGAAGCGGAATCGCAGCTTGCAGGGATCGCAACTTCCAAGGAGGCAATCCTTCAAGAACTTGGGCAACGGTCCGACCGTAGCGAATCTCTTGCCCGTGATATTGAAACAAGAAGACACGATCTTGGCGAAATCCAGGCCCGCCTCGCTGTGCTCGAAGAGCGCCGGTCTGCCGTCATGCGCGAGATGTCCGTGCTTCAGCAGCAAGCAAAGGAGTTGCAGGAACGAAGTGACCGTGCCGGGCTGCAGATCCAACAGGCTGAGGAACAACAGGCTCTGTCTCGTACTGCGATTGAGAACATGGAAGTAGCCCGCCAGGAACTACTCACCGAATACGAGCGCCTGAACGCGCAGATTACCGAGATCACCGCGACCCTCGAAGGGTTGCGCATCGAGCTTCACGCTGCAGAACAACAGTGGGACGAGTCCCGCGCCGGGCTGGATGCGTGGAAGGATCGGCACAACGCCCTGGAAATCGAGCGCACCCGGGTGGACTCCGACCTGAAGCACCTGACCAGTTCCTGCTGGAACGAGTTGAACGAGACCATCGAGGCGGTCTGTCTGAAATCCTTTGATGTGCTTTCACCGGAGCAGCTCGAGTTGCAGGAGAAGGAATACGAAGAGATTCGCGAAAAGATGGATTCGATGGGCGCCGTAAACATGATGGCCGTTGACGAGTACCAGGAAGCGGAACAGCGTTTCGAGTTCCTCAACGGGCAACGTCAGGATTTGCTCGATTCCATTCGTGACACAGCTCAGGCGATCGATGAGATCGATGCGGTTTGCCGCAAGCAGTTCAGGGAAGCCTTCGAAGCTATTGATGCGGGGTTCCGCTCCGCCTTCGTTCATCTCTTCGGTGGCGGTCACGGGGAATTGAGGTTGCTGGAAGAGGCAGGAGAGGCGGATGCGGGCGTCGAAATCGTTGCACAGCCTCCAGGAAAGAAACTTCAGAACGTCTTGTTGCTATCGGGCGGCGAAAAAGCGCTCACTGCACTCGCTCTTCTCATCGCAATGTTCCGTTTCAAGCCGAGCCCGTTCTGTGTTCTGGATGAAGTCGACGCGCCTCTCGATGAGGCCAATGTGGACCGGTTTGCAAATATGGTCCGCGAAATGAGCGCCCAGACGCAGTTCATCGTCATCACCCACAGCAAGCGAACAATGGAGACTGCTTCCACGCTTTATGGCGTTACGATGGAAGAGCCCGGTATTTCCAAAATCGTTTCCGTTAGGTTGAACTAAAACCATGGCCATACAGCAGACGAACCTGCCCGGCGTGAAATTGCACGCGCGGGGCAAAGTCAGAGATATTTACGACCTCGGCGAACACTTTTTGATTGTTGCAACGGACAGGCTGTCCGCCTTTGACGTTGTGCTTCCCACGCCGATTCCAAACAAAGGAAAAGTCCTCACGCAGATGTCGGCCTTCTGGTTCCGGCACTTTAACAGCGATGTGCCTAACCACGTGGTCTCCACCCGCGTGGAAGACTTTCCACCACCCCTGCACCTCTACCGTGAACAGCTGCAGGGCCGGTCGATGCTGGTCAAGAAAGCCAAAGTCTTTCCGGTGGAGTGCGTCGCGCGCGGCTATCTCACCGGTTCGGGATTGAAGGACTACAACAAGACCGGCAAAGTTTGCGGCATCGCGCTGCCCGCGGGTTTGCGGGATTCCGATCGATTACCTCAGCCGCTGTTCACGCCCTCAACAAAAGCAGAGACCGGTCACGACGAAAACATTTCCGAAGAGCAGGCCGCTGCCATTATCGGCGCCGACAACATCAGGGAACTGAAGCGCCTGACGCTCTCGCTCTATTCGCGCGGAGTGGAGTATGCGCTCAAGCACGGCATCATCATCTGCGATACCAAGTTCGAGTTCGGCGTGATCGATGGGAAAATCTCGATTGTCGACGAAATGCTGACGCCGGACTCTTCCCGGTTCTGGCCCGCGGATCAGTATGTTCCCGGGAAGCCGCAGCCGTCCTTCGATAAGCAGTTCGTACGCGACTATCTGGAAGGAATCGGATGGAACAAACAACCCCCAGGTCCGGAACTTCCTTCGGACATCGTCGAAGCGACAAGCGCGAAGTATCGCGAAGCGCTGCGCATTCTTACCGGTAACGATGTTGAATGAGTTGAACCTCCTGGACTGGAGTGTTCTCCTCATTCTCGTCGTCTCCGTTGTTTTTAGCGCCATTAAAGGCTTCATTCGCGAACTGTTCGGCATGGCTTCGCTTGTTGCCGCGTTCCTTGTAGGAGCGTGGTTCTATCGCAGTGCCTCGTCTCTCTTTAAAGGGGTTGTAAAGACCGAAAACATTGCTCTATTCTTGGGCTTCGCCTTTGTTTTTTTGGGAACACTGCTTGTCGGTGCTCTCGTTATCTGGATCGTACAGAAGCTCATCAAGTTTGCGCATATCCAGTGGTTCGATCGACTGCTTGGAGCCGCTTTCGGATTTATTCGAGGCTGGGTCCTGGGTTCGATCGTCTTTCTGGCTTTAACTTCTTTCGATGTCCAGGCCGAGCGAGTCAGGAGTTCCCAACTGGCCCCCTACTACCTTCCGGGTGCCAGGATTATTGCTCTTGCTACGCCCGAAGATCTCAAGACGCGATTCATGGATGGATATCACGCGGTTGAGAAGTGGTGGCGTGAGCCGTCATGAGAGAGGAAGCTGTCCGTGAAAGAAAAGCTCGAATCCCTGGTTGCAGAGATGATCGAAAAAAGAATTCTCCTCGACGAAGCTGTTGGTGCTTTTGAAAAGAAATTCATTCAGATTGCCCTGGGCCAGACCAGAGGCAATCAAAGCAAAGCCGCAGAGGTTCTGGGGGTGCATAGGAACACCCTCAGCCGCAAGATTAACCTTCACAAACTAAACGGACACCGGTAGGCAGCCTCCTAAATGTCGGCTGTCCGCTGATTGCTGTACGTTGACAATTGAACTTGACCGGATCGGATTATCAAACTTACTCATTTGAGTTAAGTGATCCGATTATCGGGTTAAGTTCAATTGGCATCGTATAACAGTCACGGACAGCCGGCATTTAAGAGTCGGACGCCACAGGCGGGTGCCTTTCTCGTTTTTTCAGACATGCCGCGAGATCCATGCCTGCTTCCACCCGAACCAACTCCACAGACTTCAGCGGATGGACCAGATAGTTCGCCACCAGGCAGAACTCGTCGTATTGCCAGTCATAGTTGACCGCATCGGTCGCTCCCGAAAATCGTCGAGCGACTTCGTCGGGAAGGGAATCAGCCAGCGACGGCGCCTCGAAATCTTCGAAGCCGATGATGTTTCCTGCCTTAATGAAGGCCACTTTCGTTCTAGCCGTGCTGTCTGACGGCAACAGCACGAGATAATCGAATCCCCAGACGGAAGAAAGCTTATCCTTTACTTCCTTGCGTGCCCGCTGGATCTTTTCGAGTTGCCGCTTCACGACTTCCGCTTCCTCGAACTTTTCCTCCTCTGCCAGCTCATTCATACGCGCCAGCATCGGCGCTTCGAGTTTTTCATCGTGTCCCTGGATGAACGCTATCGCGGAATCGACATCGGCAAGATATCGCTGTCGATCAATGTCGTTGTTGCATGGGCGCGAGCACGTATGCATCTGGAAGTAGAGACAGTCCGGATGGGGATCGTTACCGCGGATGTTATACAAGCAGGGTCGCAGCTTGAACGTCCGTTCGAGCGCTGTCTTTAGCCGGGTGAATTGTCCGCGGGTGACAAAGGGACCAAAGTATTCCACGCCGCTTTTGATCTGTTTCGAGGCATAGATCCTCGGGAATCGCTGCTTGCGATTGATCTTCATCAGGGTGAACAGACGGAACGTGCGCATGCGGCGATAGGTCCGGGAAAAATAGTGGCGTCTCTGGAGATAGAGAACGTAGGCGGTTTCAAATGGCGACCACGTTTTCCGGTATTCGATCCGGCTTGTAATCTGCCGCAGGTCGAGATCCTTCACGCGCTCCGAACGTTCACCGAAATACCGCTCGAGCCTGTGAAACAGGTTGCTGGTCTTGTCGAGAACGATGAGCTGTCCGTGGGTGTCGAAAATCCTGTAGACTGCCGACCCCTTCGGCACCGCCGGTAGATGTTCGGCGAGGAATGTGGCGTTCGCGTATGAAATCGAGTTGAACTCGATATTCAGGTTACTTTCCGTTGAAAGCGTTCCAGTGGAAGAGCAGAGACTGTCGCGTGTGTTGCTTCGCATAGTCCCAGCCGTGAGCTCCAGGGTACAGGCCGGCAGTGTGCGGATATTTCGCCTTCGTCAGAACGTCGTCAAGAACCTGCTGGCCGGCATAGAAACCGTATTCGTCTTCGGTCCCGCAGTCGAAGTAGATCTTCATGTTCTGAAGTTTCGCGGTATCTTTGGCGAGCTCCAGCGGATTGTTGGCGTTCCAGTAAGAAAGGTCCAACTGGCCGCCGCCGGCAAAGCCAATCCCGTAGATGTTATCGAAGAGTGCCTTGAACTGATCGAGCCGGCGTCCCGTCACCGTAGCGGTATTGAAGTCGGGTACAAGCGCGGCGCTATGGGTGCTGACGGAGCCGAACATCTCGGGATGTTTCATCGCAATCTTCAGTGCTCCATACCCTCCCATTGAGATTCCGCTGATAGCGCGCGTTGCTCGCGAAGCATTCACGCGGTAATTGGACTCGATCATCGGAATGAATTCCTTGACCACGGCATCTTCCCAGGGAGCGTTGCCGCTGCGCGCATTGGTATAGAAGCTTGTGGTGGCCGACATCGGGATGGCGACAATGAATTCGCCGATCGCCTTGTCCGCGATCATCTTGTCCAGCATCAGGTCGGTCTCGCCACGAGTACTCCAACGCATCTCGTTTTCATTGAGGCCATGAAGGAAGTAGATGACCGGATAGCGTCGCGTACCAGAGGTCTCATACGAAGGCGGCAGGTAGATGCCGTATCGCAGTTCCCGGCTCATCAAGGCGCTCTGGTAAGTCTTGTATTGGACCCTGGAGCCTTGCGGAACGACATCGCGGAATTGCGGGCCACCACGCTGCAACTGCCCGAGCAGTGTGATCGTACTCGTCAACAGGAGAACAGCCAGAGCGATACGGTGGCGTTGCTTCATCATTATTCCTCCGGAGAGACTTCCCGTGGTTCTGCTGGAGCGCGAGTTCCATCAAAGTGCCGGATCTTGAGGTTTTCAGCGGCGATGTCCGTGAGATCGACGATCGAAGCAGCGGCGACGCCCATCGTGATCGCGATTGTCTCGCTGAGCTCTTCTTTGGTCGCGCCGAATTTCAAAGCCTTCTTGATGTGGCCTTCGAGGCAGCCCTTGCAGTGACTGGCGAGGGATGCCGCAATCGCGACCAGTTCCTTGGTTTTTCTATCGAGTGCCGAGGGCTTATAGGTTTCCTGGTAGAACTGGAAATAGATCTTCCGCATACGCGGATCGACCATCGTATAAGAGGGCCATTTTTCTTCTGTTTTGGTGCGATCCGACATTAACGGTGTACCTCTCTCTGAATAATCGAAAAATGTTACGTTTTACGCGCAGACGGGTCAAGGCAAGGATCGTGGAATAGATAAAAGACGGTAAAAAAGCTGGCTCCGTCCCCCTAAATGTCAAACGTCACCTATCCCATGTCACGCGTCAAATGGACTTGTCAAACGACCCAGTGACCAACTGTCACATCTGCACCGTTCTGCGGGTTATTCTCGGCTAATTGGGGCATGGGGTAGCGTGGTCGTTTGACAAGTCCATTTGACGCGTGACATGGGACACGTGACGTTTGACATTTAAGATCCCCTGGAACGCCGGTTGCTGTATGTGCTCGGCATGAGCGCAAACCCGTCAAAATCAGATCAACTTGAAAAGAGGCTAATTGCTTTTGCCGCTGCGATTGTTTCGCTGTCGGCACGCCTGCCGCGTTCTCCTCAGGGACGGCATATTTGTGGGCAAATCCTCCGATCCGGAACCGCGGCAGCCGCTAACTATGGGGAGGCGCGCGGCGCCGAGAGCCGCGCTGATTTCATTCACAAACTGAAAATCGTGTTTAAGGAACTCAACGAAACGACG
>Ga0157375_10001629_pt1 | contig 19315 bp, 21 predicted proteins | sample M35metaG_FD_115311 | JGI IMG/M metagenome (GOLD analysis project Ga0157375, IMG submission 115311) | Miscanthus rhizosphere microbial communities from Kellogg Biological Station, Michigan, USA - M3-5 metaG | ecosystem: Host-associated > Plants > Roots > Rhizosphere > Soil | place: USA: Michigan... | reverse complement strand
GGCCGATCAGCGCGACGGCGCGGCTGATCTGCTTGGCTTCGGTGAGGATGCTCTTGCTGCGCATGATCAGGCCGCTTCCTGGTGCCGGCCGGCGAGCAGGATCGAGGCGTGCAGGCGCGAAGTCGCGTCGTTGGCGGCGCTCTTGCCATGGCTGGTGAGGAGGCCCCAGACCAGGTCGTCGTCCATGCGGAAGCGGCAGAGCAGCGTGTTGCCGGCGGCGATCTTCATCATCTGCGCCGGGCTGAGCAAGGCGATCAGCGACGCGCTTTCCTCGCTGATGCCGAGGCGGTAGAGCGCCTGCTCGCGGTCGCTGCGGATGAGGCTCTGGGCGAGCATCAGGTAGGAAAGGTTCGCTTCGCGAATCTCGCTGAGGATCTGGTCTGCGTTCATGTGGTGCTCCGTTTGCTGCCTGTGTATTCCGCAAGGTCCTGGCCCTGCGATGGAACGAATTCTGATGAGAGGAGAAGGCGCGGACCATCAGGCCATCTCGGTCGCTTGAGTCCAGCTTCTTCCGTGCCCCCTGTCGGGGAACTTCCTACATCCCTCGTCGGCCAAGCGACGATTTGCCGGGTCCAAGGGCGCTTCTTCCGGGGTTCTCCCACCGGGCGGCTGCCCAGAATCGTCGTACCCCCAGCCCGCCACGACGCCGCCCATGAGCCCACGCGAGACACCGCTCGTCAGCATCTGCATTCCCACGTTCAACCGCAGCCGCTATGTCGCGTCGCTGCTCGAGAGCCTGGTCGCGCAGCTGGCCGGCTTCCCCTATCCGTACGAGCTGGTGATCGCCGACAACGCCTCGCCCGACGCGACCGGAGAGGTCGTCCGGGGCTTCGCCGACCGGCTGCCGATCCGCTACCTGCGCCACGACGAGAACATCGGCTGCTTCGCCAATGTCCAGTTCGTGATGATGCAGGCGGCCGGGCGATACGTGATTTATCTCTCGGACGACGACTGCATCCTCGGCGGCCCGGTCGCCGAGACGATTGCGCGAATGGAGGCCGATCCCGGCATCGCCGTCGTGTTCGCGCCATGGAAGCTCTACGACCTCGTCGCGCAACGCGAACAGGGCCAGTTCTACGACGTCCCTGGCGACCTGCGGATCGAGCAGCACCGGCATGGCCAGCTCCTCGACCATGTCCTGCGCCATGACATCTTCCCCGAGGTCCACATCGCCCGGCGCGACGCCCTGCAGCGCCTGATGCCGCGGATCAACGAGCACGCGTTCTTCGCCTTCGTCCACGCCGCCGACTACCTGAGCCTGGGCGCGGTGCTGATCCAGAAGGCGCCCTTCTACGTCTCGATCACGAGCTACTTCGCCGACGAGGAACGGACCCAGGCGGGCAACGAGGAGGTCGAGGTCGCCTGGGACCGCTACCGCGGCGGCCTCGAGTACATCCTGGCGCGCGCCGACCGCGAGATCAGCGCCGAGGAGCGCTCCGGCTTTCACCTGCGCATCCAGAAGATGATCGCGGTGCGGATGTCGGTCGCGATCCGGCTGCGCCACCTGAAGAAGAAGAATCCGCTCGACACCTACTACATCGCGATGCGCCTGAAGGGGATGGGCTACGAGAGCCTGCTGCCGGTGCCGCTGGCCAAGCTCGCCTCCGAGGCGATGCTCGAGTTCCTGCTCCAGGATCCGGTGATCAACCGCGGCGTCGAGCGGCTCGTGACCGTCGGCCCTTTCGACGCGGGCGCGCTCGACTACCTGCAACGCCATGCCCGGCACCCGGTGAGCTTCGTCGACACCCTGCCCGCGGCCGACGGCCTGGCCGGCACGCTGCTGTTCGTCAGCGACACGAACGACGATGCGGCGGCGACCGACAGCGCCTTCGCGCAAGGCCATCTCAACATGGTGCGCGAGCGCGACCTCGTCGCCCGCTTCCAGCTGTGACCGCCGCCTGCACCGGCTGCGCGGCGGCCGCTTCGCCCGAGACTTCGGCCAGCAACGATCCGCGCGATCTCGACGGGCGGCGCCTGCGCTCGGCGATGCACCGCCTCGGCCGCGATCCTGCCTTGCGCGGCGCGATGCTCGATCTGCTCAGGCAGGCCGAGGGCCAGCTCGACTACGCCGGGGCCGTCCGCGACGACGTCACCGGCCCGATCGCCGACGCCCTGCACGGCGACGACGATCGCTACCGCAAGACGCTTGCCGACGGCACGCGCTTCGACTTCCTGTTCCGGACCAAGATCGCCCGCGACTTCGTGATGGCCACGAGCCAGCGGCCGACCCACGTCTGGGAGCCGCAGACGACGCGGCTGCTGCTCGACCTCGCGCGCGACCTGGACGGCGACGTCGTCGTCGGCGGCGCCTACTTCGGCGACCAGGCAATCCTGGTCGCGCGCCAGGTGCCGGCCGGCCGCGCCGTCCATTGCTTCGAGCCGAACCGGGCGCAGGCGGAGATGCTCGCCGGCAACGCGCAGCTCAACGGCCTGACGAACGTTCGCATCAGCGGCTGCGGCCTGTGGTCGAGCAGCGGCGTTCGCCTGAAGCTCGACGGCTTCGATTCGTTCGCCAACGCCGTCGATGCCGAAGCCGACGACGGCGACGCCTTCGCGACCGTCAGCATCGACGACTACCGCGCCCGCGAGCGGCTGAAGATCGGCCTGATCCAGCTCGACATCGAGGGCGCCGAGCACGCGGCGCTGCAGGGCGCGCGCGCGACTCTCGCCGAGGATCGCCCGCACGTCGTCTTCGAGGTCCATCGCCACTACGTCGATTGGCGCCGCGGCCTGGCGCGGACCGAGATCTGCGCCTTGCTGAGCTCGCTCGGCTACACGATCTTCGCGGTGCGCGACTTCAACTCGCATCGCGAGATGGGCGACCGGCCGGTCGAGCTTGTGCCGCTCGACGCCGTCTATCTCGAAGGACCGCCGCACGGCTTCAACATGCTGGCGGTGCAGGACCCGCGTCGCGTCGAAGGGCCAGGATTTCGCATCGTCGCGAACGTCAGCCCGAAGCTGCTCGCCCACAAGGACCCGGCGCTGCATCACCCGATCGGCGGGCTCTAGGCCTGTTGGCGTTCGCGCGAGGAAGATGCCGGCCGCCCGCCACGCCACGCTGATCGGCGGCCACGGATTCATCGGCCGGCGGCTGCACGAGCGCCTCGCGCGCGACGGCTGGTCGCTCTGGCGGCCGCGTCGCGACGATCCCGACCTCTGGCGGCGCGATCTCGGCCAGGTCTTCTATTGCGCCGGCCTCACCGCCGACTACGCCGAGCGTCCGGCCGCGACGGTCGAAGCGCACGCGTCGCTCCTCGGCCGCGTGCTGGAAGGCGCCCGCTACGAATCGCTCGTCTACCTGTCGTCGACGCGCCTCTACGACAGCCTCGGCGGCGTCGAAGCGACCGAGACGATGCCGCTCCGCCTCGATCCCGACGACCCTCGCCATCTCTTCGATCTCTCGAAAGCGCTCGGCGAGTCGCTGTGCCGGGCCGCGGGGCGAGGCCGGGCGCGGGTGGCGCGCCTCTCGTGCGTGTGGAGCGGCGCGAGCGACGACAGCGGCTTCCTGTCGACGCTGATTCGCGACGCCCTCGCCCGCCGTGCGGCGGCCGACCCGGCGCTTCGTCAGCGCCTGCAGGTCAACTCGTCGCCGCGGCTCGAGCGCGACTACGTGCACATCGACGACGTGCTCGCCGCCCTGGTCTCGCTCGCCGGGCACGCCGGCTTCGGCATCTACAACGTCGCCGGCGGCCGCAACGTCGCCAACGACGAGCTGTTCGATGTCATCGGTGCCGCGAGCGGCTGCGACGTGATCGCGACCGGATGGCGCACGCCGCCCTCGCTGCCGCGGATCTCGATCGAACGGATGGCCGCGACCTTCGGCTGGGCGCCGGCGGCGACGCTCGACCAGGTGCGCCGGATCGTCGCCGAGGAGGCGTCGTGCTCGAGCTCGTGAACATCGGCCGCGCCGGCCTCGTCGTCTACCTCGAGAGACAGCTCGCCAACCTGTTCCCGGACCAGTCGGCGCCGGTCGGCCGCGCGATCGACGCCCACCTCGACGCCGCGCTCGGCCGGCTCGAGCGCTGCATCGACGGCGTCCGCCCTTGGCAGCCCGGCGAGTTCGACTACCTCCATTCGTCGCAGTACACGATCTTCCTGTACTACCTCGCCAACACGATCTGGCGTGCCGGAGTCGACACGCGCCTGTGCACCAAGCTCTTTCTCCTCAACAAGGCGCTGAACGGGATCGACTGCTTCCACGAGGTCGAGCTTCCCGAGGTCTTCTTCATCGGCCATTCGGTCGGGATCGTGCTCGCCAAGGCGACGTACGGCGAGCACCTCGTGCTCTACCAGAACTCGACCGTCGGCAAGAACCACGGCGTCGCGCCGGTGCTCGAGGACGGCGTCGTGCTGTACCCGAACAGCGCGGTCATCGGCCGCAGCCGGGTTCGCCGCGGCTCGGTGATCGCCCAGGGCGTCAGCGTCGTCAATCGCGACACCGAGCCGGACCGGCTCGTCTTCCAGGGTGCCAGCGGCGAGCTTGTCTTCAAGCCCGCGCCGCGTCGCGTGCTCGCCGACATCTTCCGCGAAGTGTGATCCAGGCGCAGGGCGCGAAGCGATATGCCGGCTCGGCAGGCCGGAATTCCGGGTGCCCGGCCTGTTGCAGCGACTGACCGAAATTGACGCGGGCGTCGTGCAACGCCGATCCGTCTTCAAGGGCTAGCCAAGCGAGAGATCGTGGCTTTTTTGTTTGCGCTCAGATATCGTCAACGGGCGAAAGAGACGTACACCGGAACGGTGCTTCTGCTGCCGAAAAGCTTCGCCGATTTGCCGCGCGAACATCCCGCGGCTCGAACCTGACGCAAAAAACCCGATGAAAGACGAGGATTACCAGTATCTGCGCACGCTGTGCGGGGTCGCGGGCAAGGAGGCCCAAAACCTCCAGCCCGAGGCATCCGTCGCGCGCGAGGCAGCGGCCCGTTCTCGACGACAGCTGTTCTGGAAGATCCTGGGGGGGGCCGGCTCTGCGGTAGTCACTGTCGCTGTCTTGGCGGTCAACCACAGCGAGCCTGCGCCTTCCGTCTCGCAGACTCCTGCACCTTCGGTCGCGCCGCCGCGGGCAGCCGCGAATCCTTCGTGCGAGACGCTCGATTGCACGCTCACGGTGAGCGACCAAATCGCCCCTCCCCCGGCCGCGCCGGTCGTCGTCGAGAACGTGGCGCCGACCGTGGCCGCGATCCCGCCTGCCTTGCCGGAGACCGCAGCGCCTGAGAGCCGGGCTGCCACCCCGCCCACCCAGGCGGAGAAGGAACTCGAGGATAGCCAGCCGGGCGGCTCGTGTTGAGTGCGCCGGCTCCGATGGCGAGCCCACCGTTCACCGATCGATGACCAGCTCGGGGACGGCGGTGACGAAGCGTCCGCCCCACTCGCGCACATGGCGCAGCTGCGCGGCGATCTCGGTGCGCAGGTTCCAGGGCAGGATCAGCACGTAGTCCGGCCGGGCGGCATCGAGCCGGGCCGGATCGACGACCGGGATCCGCGACCCGGGCAGCCAGCGCCCCTGCTTGTGCGGCGACGCGTCGGCGACGAACGGCAGCAGGTCGGGGCGAACGCCGGCGTAGTTCAGCAGCGTGTTGCCCTTGGCCGCGGCGCCGTAGCCGGCGACGACCTTGCCGGCGCGCTTCTGCGCGATGAGAAAGGCGAGGAGATCGTCCTTGATTCGATCGGCGCGCGACTGCAGGCCGCGATGGAAATCGCTGCCGCGCATGCCGGCTTCATCCTCGAGGCGAAGCACGTCGGCGACACGCGCGCTCGGCGCCGGGCAGCGCTCCGCCCGCCGCGCCCAGACGCGAAGCGATCCGCCGTGCGTGTCGAGCGTCTCGACGTCCCAGAGCGCCAGGCCGTGGGCGGCGAAGATCCGCTCGACCGTGTGGAGCGACAGATACGAGAAGTGCTCGTGGTAGACGGTGTCGAACTGCGCCTCGCGCACGAGCCGGAGCAGATGCGGGAACTCGACGGTCACGGTGCCGCCGGGAGCGAGCACATCGTGCAGGCCGGCGACGAAGTCGTCGATGTCGGGAACATGGGCGAGGACATTGTTGCCGAGGACCAGGTCGACCGGTCCGCGCTCGGCGACGAAGCGGCGCGCGAACTCGCGGCCGAAGAACTCGCCGATCGTCTCGATTCCCTTGGCGCGCGCGACCGCCGCGGTGCCTGCCGTCGGCTCGACGCCGACGCACGGGATGCCGCGCCGCGCCACGAACTGCAGCAGGTAGCCGTCGTTGGAAGCGACCTCCATGACGCGCGACGACGCGCCGAGGCCGAGACGCTCGACCGCCTGCTCGACATAGCGGTCGGCGTGGGCGAGCCACGACGACGAGTACGACGAGAAATAGACGTAGTCGCCGCAGAAGAGCTGCTCGCGGCGCTGCAGCTCGTCGATCTGCACGAGCCCGCACTCCCGGCACGCGAGCACCTTGAGCGGCAGGTGCAGCTCGGCGCGGCCGAGGTCGTCGGCGCTCAGGAACGCATTCGACGGCGGCGCCGTGCCGAGGTCGACGAAGACGTCGTCGCTGTCGCTCAGCGCGGTCGCGCAATGGCGGCACTTCATGCCGGCACGGCGACGAAGACGTCGTCGATCGCGGCGAAGCCGTGGTCGCGCCGCGACACGCCGACGATGGGTTCAGGCCAGGCGATCGCCAGGCACGGGTCGTCGTGGCGAACGCCGTCCTCGAGCTTGGGAGCGTAGCCGGCGCTGTGGTGATAGAGCAGCTCGCAGTCGTCGGCGAGCGTCTGGAAGCCGTGCGCGCAGCCGGGCGGGATCAGCAGCTGACGCTGGTTGTCCTCGGCAAGCTCGACCGCGTGCCAGCGCGCGAACGTCGGCGAGCCGAGGCGCAGGTCGACGGCGACATCGAACACCCGGCCGCGCAGGCAGCGGATCAGCTTGGCCTCGAGCGCGGGCGGGCGCTGGAAATGCAGGCCGCGCACGGTGCCGCGCCGGCGCGTGAGCGAATGATTGACCTGGACGATGCGCAGGTCGACGCCGGCGGCAGCGAGCGCGTCGGCGCAGTAGAGGCGAGTCAGGCTGCCGCGCTCGTCGACGCGCGGCGAGGTCTCGACCTCCCAGAGGCCGGGGATCGGTGTGGCCTGCAGTCTCAGCGCGCGCTCCCCGCGGTCACGCCGCCCACGCCAGGCGTGCCGCGCGCGCCTCGGCCACGTAGTCGCGCAGGTCGGCATGGCTGCGCAGCTCGCCGCCCTCGCGATGCGCCCGATACCACTGGGCGGTGCGGCGGAAGGCGGTGCTTGCGTGCCAGACCGGCCGCCAGCCGAGCACCGTCCGTGCCTTGCTGCAGTCGAGATGCAGCCGGCCGGCTTCGTGCAGCTGCGGATCGGGCTCGATCCGGCAGCGGACCGCCGGCCAGTGCGCGGAGAACGCCGCGATCGCGTCGGCGACGCTCAGCTCGCCGGAGGCATCGGGGCCGAAGTTCCAGGCGCCCTCGGCGTTGCCCGGGTCGGCGAGCAATCGCTGGCCGAGCATGAGGTAGCCGGCGAGCGGGTCGAGGACGTGCTGCCAGGGCCGCGTCGCGCCGGGGTAGCGGATGACGGCGGCGACGCCGCCCGCGACCGACCGCACGAGGTCAGGGACGAGGCGGTCCTCGCTCCAGTCGCCGCCGCCGACGACGTTGCCGGCGCGCGCCGTCGCCAGCGCGACGCGGTGGCCGCGGCCGTCGTCCATCGACAGGAAGCTGCCGCGATAGCTCGCCGAGACGATCTCGGCGCACGCCTTCGACGCGCTGTACGGGTCGCGGCCGCCGAGCGCGTCGTCTTCGCGGTAGCCGCGCCGCGTGTTTAGGTTCGAGTAGCACTTGTCGCTCGTCGCGTTGACGACGGCGCGAACGCTCGGCGTCGCCCGGACCGCTTCGAGCAGATGGACCAGGCCGCCGACGTTGGTCGCGAAGGTGGCGACAGGCTCGCGATAGCCGCGCCGAACGAGCGCCTGCGCCGCGAGGTGGAAGACGATCTCGGGAGCGAAGGCCGCGACCGCCGACCGCACCGCGTCGCCGTCGCGCAGATCAACGATGGCTTCGTCGTGGCGCAGACCGAGCAGGCGCGAATGGCTCGGCTCGCCCTCGGCCGCCAGCGCGAGGCCGCAGACGCTCGCTCCCATCTCGTGCAGCCAGAGCGCGAGCCACGACCCCTTGAAGCCGGTGTGGCCGGTGACGAGGACGCGCAGGCCGCGGTAGGCGGCGCCGAACGGATCGCCAAGGCGCTCCGGAGAGTCGAACGGCAGGTCGCGCTTCACGCCCAGACCTTCCACGGCGCCGCGCCGCTCTGCCAGAGTTCCTCGAGGCGCGTCTTGTCGCGCAGCGTATCCATCGGCTGCCAGAAGCCGGAGTGGGTGAACGCCGACAGCTGGCCGTCGAGGGCGAGCTGCTCGAGCGGCTCGCGCTCCCAGACCGTGCCGTCGCCGGCGATCAGCTTGAGCGCCTCGGGCTCGAGGACGAAGAAGCCGCCGTTGATCCAGCTGCCGTCGCCCTGCGGCTTCTCCTCGAAGCGCTTGATCCTGCGGTCCTCGATGTCGATCGCGCCGAAGCGGCCGGCGGGCTGCACCGCCGTCAGCGTCGCGATCCGGCCCTGCTCGCGGTGGAAGCGGATCGACGCCGCGATGTCGACGTCGGCGATGCCGTCGCCGTAGGTGAAGCAGAACGTCTCGCCGTCGACGTGCTGGCTGACGCGGCGCAGGCGCCCGCCGGTCTGCGTCGTCTCGCCGGTGTCGATCAGCGTGACGCGCCAGGGCTCGCAGTGGCGCTGGCAGACCTCCATGCGGTTCTGCGCGAGGTCGAAGGTGACGTCGGAGGTGTGCAGGAAGTAGTTGGCGAAGTATTCCTTGATGACGTAGCCGCGATAGCCGAGGCAGATCACGAAGTCGTTGATGCCGTGGTGCGAGTAGTTCTTGAGGATGTGCCAGAGCACCGGCTTGCCGCCGATCTCGACCATCGGCTTGGGGCGCACCGAGGTTTCCTCGGAGATGCGCGTGCCGAGCCCGCCGGCGAGGATCACCGCCTTCATCGCCCGCTCGCCGCGCCGGCGATCGCGTCGGCCGGCAGATGCTCCGCCGGCGCGCCACTGACCGCGCGCGACCACATGCGCAGGTACAAGGCCTCGATGTCGCGAGCGAAGCGGGCGCCGTCGAACAAGGCGCTGGCGCGGCGCTGCCCGAACAGGTGCTCGCGCAGCGCGGCGCGGCGTCCGGGATCGCGGGCGAGCGCGACGGCGAGCCGCCGATAGCTCGCCGCGTCGTCGCAGACGAGCTCGTCGTGGCCGACCGCGTGCAGCAGGCTCGCGGCGACGCGCTGCGCGAAGGTCCGGCCGCAGATCGTGATCACCGGCACCCCGGCCCAGAGCGCCTCGCCCGCGGTCGTGTGGGCGTTGCACGGCCAGGCGTCGAGATAAAGATCGGCGCAGGCCAGGCGGCTCAGATGCTGGTCCGGCTGCAGGAGCGGCGCGAACACCAGGCGGTCTTCGCCGATGCCGCGCTCGCGTGCCGCCGCTGTCAGCGTCTGCTGGACGTTGCTGTTCCACTGCAAGAGCCACAGCACCGAGCCGGGCAGCTCGCGCAGCAGCTCGCACCACGTGCCGAACACCGCGGCGGAAATCTTGTACGACTGATGGAACGCGCAGAGAACCGCGCCTTCGCCGGGCAGTCCCCAGTCGGCACGGGTCGAAGGTCCCGGCAGCGGCCGATGGGCGTCGTTCGGCTGGTAGCAGCCCGGCAGCTGGGCGATCTTCTCGCTGAAGCTCGCGGCATCGGCGAGCGGCGTCACGACCGGGTCGCCGATGACGTAGTCGATGTAGGGCGCCCCGCTTGTGCCGGGAAAGCCGAGCCAGCCGACCTGCAGCGGCGCCGGCCGATGGGCAAGGACGGGCATCAAGGTGCCATGGGTTGCGCCCTTCAGGTCGACCAGGATGTCGATGCCGAGCGCGCGGATCCGACGCGCAATCGCGTCGAAGCGGAATCCGCGCAGCTCTTCGAAATGCTCGGCGGCGGCGCAGATGCGTCGGCGCAGCACGCTGCCGTCGTCGCGCCCGGCCGACAGCAGAGTGACCTCGAAGGCACTCCGGTCATGGCACTCGAGCATCTGCGCCATCAGCTGGCTGGTCGGGTGCTGGTGGAAATCGGCGGAGAGGTAGCCGATGCGCAGCCGCTTGCCGTGCGCCCGGGCGACACGACGCGGCAGCGGGCGGACCCCGATCGCCGCGTGCGACGCGTAGTGGCGCGCCACCTTCAGCTGCTCGAGCGGATCGTCGACGAGAACGGCGTGCGTGAATGGAGACGTCTCGCGCGCCGCGCCGGCCGGAATCGCGCGCACGGCTTCGCGCAGCTCGGCGAGCACACCGTCGGCCTCTGCCCAGCGGCACGCCTCGCGCTCGAAGAAGGCAAGCTGGCCGCGAGCCGCGAGCTCGCTGCTGCCGATCCCGAGAATCACCGCCGTGCGAACGCACTCGGCGGCTTCGGCGAGCATGCCGAGCTCCTTGAACGACATGCCGAGACGAAAGTGCGAGAGCGCATCGTCCATCTTGAGCGCCAGGGCGTCGAGAAAGGAACGGGTCGCCTCCGCATGACGGTCGCAACGCTGCAGCGAGACGGCGAGCGCCACGTGATGAGCGAGGTCGCGCGGCACCTCGGCGGGCAGCGAGCGCAGGCAGGAGACGGATTCGTCGGCTCGACCCAAGCCGAGCAATGCGTGCGATTCGAGGGTGTAGGCGAGGCCGGTGGTCGGTTCGGCCTTGCGCAGGGCACGCGCGCGCTGTACCGCGTCGCCCTCGCGGCCGGCGCAGATCAACGCATGCGCGGCTGCAAGCGCATAGGCGGGATCGCCGTGCATGGCCGCAGCCTCCTCGAAGGCCTGGGCGGCGAGCGGCCACTGCTCGCGCTGCGCATGGCTTTGGCCGGCCTGCCAGCGGCGATGGGCGCGCGTCTGCGCTGGAGCGCCGGCGGAGGCGACGGGAAGCGGAAGTTGCAAGGCCATGGTCTGAATGCGTCGGCACGACGGGCGTGCTTCGCTCTCGTGAAGTCCGGGAAGCGTAGGCGTGGACGGCAGCGCCGAAGCTGCGAAATGCGCGATCTCCCCGGGTCAGTTCAGCGGCGACTCATTTCGACACGGTGGGCGCTGCGCCTGCCGGCTCGAATTGCGCGCGCAAGGCCACCGCCTGCTGGCGCCAATGGCGCGCCTCTGCCTCCCGGCCGAGGCCGGCGTGGAGGATGGCGAGGTTGTGCGCGGCGAGGAAGCTGCCGCGACCTCTCACCGTGTCCTGAAGATACGGCTGCTCGCCGATCTCGATCGCCCGCAGCCAACTCGCCTCGATCACCGGGAGCAGCTCGCCGGCTCGCTGCGGCCGCGCCGCGGCGCAGTCGAGGAGGACGTCGCCGACGGTGAAATAGAAATCGGGAGAGCCCGGCCAGCGAGGCATCTCGGCGTGCAGGAGATCGATCGCCGCCTCGAACCGGCCGAGGCGCTTCAGCGTGAACAGGGTCCGCAGAACGACGTCGTGCCGCCACGGCGCGGTCGCGTCGGCGCGGGCGAGCGCCTGCCCGTAGTGCGGCGCGGCCGCCTCGAATCGGCCGCGCACCTCGAGATCCTTGCCGAGCTGGTAGTGCAGATAAGGATCGTCGGGAGCGGCGGCGATCGCGAGCGTGAGCAGCTTCTCGTTGCGGCCGGCCTTGGCCGCCTGTTGCGCGGCGAGGTAGCCGTCGTGAGCGACCACCATCGACGACAGACGGCGGCGCGGCAGGTCCGAGTGGGGCTGCTCGTGCACCCGGCCGGCGTAGCGAACGCCGCGCGGCAGGACGCGCGAGAGCCAGCTCGGCGATTCGCGGACGGCGCCGCCTTCGGCGTCGAAGCGGCTGGCGATGCAGAGCTGGCCGATGAAGTCGGGCGCCTGGGCGCGCAGCGCGGCCAGGCTCGCGCCGCCGTCGGTGATCCATTCGTCGCCGTCGAGGACGAGCCGCCACGGCGAATCGGTCAGCGCCAGCGCCGCGTTGCGGGCGGCGGCGAAGTCGTCGATCCAGGCGAAGCGTTCGACCCGCGCGCCCGCGGCCGCGGCGATCGCGGGTGTCGCGTCGAGCGAGCCAGTGTCGAGCACGATGATCTCGTCGACCCACGGCCGCGCGCTGACGAGGCAGCGCTCCAGGCAGCGCGCCTCGTCGCGGACGATCATCACGAGAGCGATGCGGTGCATTCGACCAGGCAGCGGATCGTCCGCCGGGGGGATGGCGCGCCATCGGAACACCGCGAGGCCGCCTTCGATGCCCGGATCAGGCGCGGCCGGAGCGCTCTTTTCGGCAGATCGCGCCGCGCCGCCGCGCGGCTGTTTCGCACACTGCACCGGGTTTGCACTCAAGTTCGCAGGACCTCGCTCGATAACCAGCCAACGCTTCTGGGAAACCGGGGACGTGGTCCGGTTAGCCGGCCGAGGTTGGGCAGCACGAGCTGCCGGACTCGAGGTTGACTAGCGCGGGCGGTGTCGATGGAAGTGACGAGGTGTTTCCGACATCGACATGCAAGCGGAAGCGGCGAGACCTGTTTCGTTGCAACCGTGCGTAACGCCGGCGGCTAGGCCGGGAGTCCATCAACCAAGGGAGTTTCTTTCATGCCAATGACGATCAACACCAACGTCGTTTCGCTCAACGCGCAACGCAACCTGACCACCTCGCAGATGTCGCTCGCGACTTCGATGGAGCGCCTGTCCTCGGGCCTGCGCGTCAACTCGTCGAAGGACGACGCCGCCGGCCTGGCGATCGCGAACCGGATGAACGCGCAGATCCGCGGCATCAACGTCGCGATCCGCAATGCCAACGACGGCATCTCGCTGGCGCAGACCGCCGAAGGCGCGCTCGCCACCGTGACCGACGCTCTGCAGCGCATGCGCGAGCTCGCGGTCCAGGCCCAGAACGGCTCGAACGGCACAAGCGATCGCGCCAACCTCGATACCGAGTACCAGCAGCTGTCGCAGGAAATCACCCGGATCGCCCAGCAGACGAAGTTCAACGGCATCGCGATCATCGGCACCGCCGGCGCCGGCGCCCAGGTGTTCCAGGTCGGCGCCAACAACGGCGACACGCTGACCGTCACGACCTCGGCGGTCACCACCGTCGGCGGCGCCGTGACGACTGTCGCGGCGGCCGCGACGGCGCTGACCGCGCTCGACACCGCCCTCGACACCATCACGACCAACCGTGCCACCTACGGCGCCGCGATGAGCCGCTTCGGGATGGCGATCTCGAACTTGGCGATCGCCGGCGAGAACCAGTCGGCCGCGCGCGGCCGGATCGTGGACGCCGACTTCGCGGCGGAGACGGCGAACTTGTCGCGTGCGCAGATCCTGCAGCAGGCCGGCAGCGCGATGGTCGCCCAGGCGAACCAGTTGCCCAACCTGGTGATGAGCCTCCTGCGCTGATCGCGCGCGACGCGATCCCGCGTCGTCTTTCGAGCCGCCCTCCAGGGCGGCTTTTTCGTGCGCGCTCGGGAATTGAGCCCGCAAACCGTGCCTCATCGCACGATGGCACGACGTCGGCTCGCAAAAGAATGACCGGACACGCCGCACCACCCGGCGCTGCGAGTCCGGCCTCCCGCCGGGACCTTGTCTTTCGCAAGGAGAGCCACCGTGCCGCAAACGATCAACACCAACGTCATCTCGCTGAACGCCCAGCGCAGCCTCAACACCTCCCAGGTCTCGCTGGCGACGTCGATGGCGCGTCTGTCGTCGGGGCTGCGCGTCAATTCGTCGAAGGACGACGCCGCCGGACTGGCGATCGCCGACCGGATGAACACGCAGATCCGCGGCACCAACGTCGCGATCCGCAACGCCAACGACGGCATCTCGCTGGCGCAGACCGCCGAAGGCGCGCTCGCCACCATGACCGACGCCCTGCAGCGGATGCGCGAGCTCGCGGTCCAGGCGCAGAACGGCAGCAACGGCACCGGCGACCGCGCCAACCTCGACACCGAGTACCAGCAGCTGTCGGCCGAGATCACGCGAATCGCGACGCAGACCAAGTTCAACGGCAACGCGATCGTCGGCGCCGGCGCCGGTGCGCAGACGTTCCAGATTGGCGCCAACAACGGCGACACGCTGACGATCACGACGGCGCAGGTGACCACCGTCACCGGCGACCTGACGACCGCGGCCAACGCATCGACCGCGCTCGCCGCGATCGATCTCAAACTCGATGTCATCACGACCAACCGCGCGACCTACGGCGCGGCGATGAATCGCCTCGGCTTCGCGATCACCAACCTCGAGATCACGGGCGAGAACCAGTCGGCCGCGCGCGGCCGGATCATGGACGCCGATTTCGCGGCGGAAACCGCCAACCTCTCGCGCGCGCAGATCCTGCAGCAGGCCGGCACGGCGATGGTCGCCCAGGCCAACCAGCTGCCGCAGACCGTGCTGAACCTCCTGAAATAAGTGGCCCCGCCGGCCCCGGGCGGCGCAATCGCCGCTCAAGTCGGCGCCGGAGCGGCCGAGATTGTGGACATCGGTCCCTCCGTGGCCGCGGCGCGTTCATAGAAGGTTGGCATGGCGACGATCAGTTCTGCAGGCATCGGCAGCGGCCTGGACGTCAATTCGATCGTCACCCAGCTGATGGCGATCGAGAAGCAGCCGCTGACGGCGCTGCAGACCAAGGCGACGACGATCCAGAGCACGGTCTCCGAGTACGGCAAGATCAAGAGCGCCGTCTCGACCCTGCGCGACCTCGCCGCCAAGCTCGCCGGCACGAGCACCTGGGGCCAGACGACCACCAACTCGTCGAGCACCGCCGTCAGCGCGGCGAGCAACAACTCGAGCGCCGGCTCGTACACGGTCGAGGTGCAGGCGCTGGCGAGCGTGCAGACGATCGCCACTGCGAGCGCCGTCCCGGCGACGACGACGCCTGGCGCAGGAACGCTGCACATCGAGTTCGGCACGTGGGGCGCCGGGCAGACGAGCTTCACGCCCAAGGCCGGCGCGACCGCGGTCGACGTCGCGGTAACGGCCACCGACACGCTCGCCGACGTTCGCGACAAGATCAACGCCGCCGGCGCCGGCGTCACCGCGCTCATCATGACCGACGCGAGCGGCTCGCGCCTGCTGATCCGCTCCAATGCGTCGGGGGCGGCCAACGCGTTTCGCACCTCCGGGATTGCCTCGCTCGCGTTCGACCCGTCGACGGGCGCCGCGGCGATGACGCAGAGCCAGACCGCCGCCGATGCCAAGGCCACCGTGAACGGCTTGGCCGTCAACTCGACGACCAACACGCTCTCGAACATCGTCGACGGGCTGACGCTCAACTTCTCGGCGCTGACGACCGCGCCGGCGACCGTCAACGTCGTCACCGACACCGAATCGCTCAAGAAGACGCTCACCGACTTCGCCGCCGCCTACACCGCGCTCGTCAAGCTGATCGCGACCGACACCAAGTACGACCCGACGACGCGCAAGGGCGGCATCCTCCAGGGCGACAGTGCCGCGGTAGGGCTGCAGCGCCAGCTGCGCGCGCTGGCCAGCGCGACGTCGACCGCATCGACGGTGTTCGGCCATCTCTCCGACGTCGGCCTCGAGTTGCAGGGCGACGGCTCGATGACGCTCAACGCGAGCAAGGTCGGCAACGCGCTCGGCAACCTGGCCGAGCTGAAGAAGCTGTTCTCGAACACCAACCTCGTCGACGCGTCGCAGGACGGATTCGGCAGGCGCTTTCGCGTCGCCACCGATGCGATGCTCGGCGTCGACGGCGCGCTGACGACGCGCACCGACGGCCTCGGCGAGCAGCTGCAGCGCAACCAGAAGGCCCAGGACGCGCTCAACGTCCGCCTCGACGGCATCGAGAAGCGGATGCGCGCCCAGTACACGGCGCTCGATGCGACGATGGCCACCCTGAACAGCCAGAGCAGCTACATCACGCAGCAGATCGCGGCGTTCAACGCCAGTAACGCGAGCCGCTAGGCGCTGGCGCGGCACGCGGCGCGGCGAGCCCCGGAAAGCGCCCGAATTCGAGGCTTGCGCCCTCTCAAGTCGCCGGGGGCGATACCGATACTGCAAGCAAGCCCACCCGATCCCCGCACCGCCCCCATGCTCGCGCCCACCGCCATGCCCCCACACACCGCCCAATCCTTCGCCGGCGCGTACCGCCAGGTCGGCGTCGAGACCGGCGTCGCCGCGGCCTCGCCGCACCAGCTGGTAACGATGCTGTTCGAGGGCTTTGCCGACGCGATCGTGCATGCGCGTGCGGCGATGCAGCAGCGGCAGATCGAGGCCAAGTGCAAGGCGATCACGCGGGCCGTGCGCATCGTCGACGAGGGCCTCAAGGCCTCGCTCGACAGCGAGGGCGGCGGCAAGCTCGCCGAGAACCTGCGCGCGCTCTACGGCTACCTGGCGCTGCGCCTGACGCACGCGAACCTGCACAACGACGCCGCCGCGCTCGACGAGTGCCAGGCCCTGATCGAGCCGGTGCGCGCAGCCTGGGCCGCGATCGCGCCGGCCGCTCCCGGGGCCGAAGTCCAATGAACATGCAACGCCCTCAATCTTCCGGAGCCCGCATGAATTCCGTGCTGCTGAACTACTACGAAGCCATCGAGAAGGCGAGCCAGGACATGCTCGAGGCGGCGCGTTCCGGCAACTGGGACCATGTCGTCAAGCTCGAGGGGGCGTGCGCCGTGCTGATCGCCCAGCTCAAGAACACCGCCGCCGAGCAGCCGTTGCCGGCCGACGAGGCGGCGCTGAAGTCGCGCCTGATGCAGCGCATCCTCGTCAACGACGCGGAGATCCGGCAACTCGCCGAACCCTGGCTCGAGGACCTCGACGACATCCTCGCCGGCCGCCCCAAGACCCTGCACTGATCGAGCGACGAGGCGAAGCGCCCAAGCGACAGCGTTCGAAGGAGACGCGATGGAAACCAGACCGGCATCGCTCGACCGCATGTCGGGCCACGAAGGACTCGACGAGTTCCGTGTCTCTTCGCCGCGCGACGTCGGCACGCTGCTCAAGCAGCTTCTCGACGGCTCGATCGTTCTCAACCTCAACGGCAGCGACGGCCGCGTCTTCACGAGCGCGATCTGGACCCTCGACAGCGCGCGCGGGACGATCGGCTTCAACGCCGATCCGAACGACCCGGCGCTGCAATCGATCCTCCATTCGCGCGAGGTCGTCGTCGTCGGCTATCTGGAGAGCGTCAAGGTCCAGTTCGACGTCCAGAACCTGGTCCTCGTCCACGGCAACCGGGCGAGCGTGCTGAGCTGCCCGTTCCCGCGCGAGATGTTCCGCTTCCAGCGCCGCAACGCCTTCCGGGTGCGGCCGCTGATGCGCGCCGCGCCGGTCGCGCGCCTGCGCCATCCCGACATGCCGGAGACCGAGTTCGGCCTGCGCGTGATCGACATCAGCATCGGCGGCTGCGCCCTCTTCCTCCCCGACGACGTGCCGATGATGAACGCCGGCGTCGTCATCGGCGGCGTCCGCATGGAGCTCGACGCCGACACCCGGCTCGACGTCAACCTGCGCCTGCACCACGTGACCTCGCTCAACAGCGAGGCGCGCGGCCTTCGCCTCGGCTTCGAGTTCGTCCGGCCGGGCGGCGACACCCTGCGCACCCTGCAGCGCTTCATCGACCTGACGCAGAAGCGCGGCAAGATGATGGCCCTGAATTGAGCGTCACTTTCAAGGAACCATCATGGAACTCAAGGACTTCATTCAGACGGCCGTCACGCAGATCGTCGAGGGCGTCGTCGCGGCGCAGGCGGCTGCGGCGGCCCACCACGTCGTCGTCAACCCCGCGGTCGACCTGCAGCGGCGCGGCGCCTCGCCGGGCGGCCAGGCGTCCGCGCCTCGCGTGAGCGACATCTCGTTCGACGTCGCGGTGACCGGCGTCGAGAGCTCGACGTCGTCGGGCAGCGGCAAGCTGCAGGTGGCGGGATCCTGGTCGGCGCGCGCCGGCGCGGAGACGCATGCCGCGACCGCCGAGCCCTTCACCCGGCTGCAGTTCTCGCTGCCGATCGCCTTTCCCGAGGCCCGGGTGCGGCGTACCGCGACGGCGGCGCTCGATTCGGAATTCCTGCAGTCGGTCGACAACGGCGACAGCACCTGGCTGCCGAGCTAGGAGCGACACCGGACCGCACGCCGCCGCGATCGTGCGACTCTTCCTCGCCGCCTGCCTCGCCCTGACCGCCGCGTTTCCGGCGTTCGCGGGCGAATGTCCCGTCAAGGGGCCGCGAATTCAATGGCAGGCCGACTACTGCATGTGGAAGGTCGAGAGCGACGACATCATCGCCGCCGATCCGTGCATGCGTGCCGACGGCAAGCGTCACTATCGCAACGACTGCGAAGCCAAGCTGCACTACAAGCGGGAGATGTGCCGCATGGCAAGGCGAATTCGCGCCATCGAGCAGAGCGAAGCGCAGTGCATGAAGGATCCGTCGTTCGTTGGCCCCACGGTCAGCAACAACGGCGTCGGCGGCTGAGCCGGCGTCTCTCGCGCTTCTCCGGGTGCCGAAGCTCCAAGTGGACGTGGCCACCGGATCGAAGCGTTGGCGTTGTTGGGTGCTCTTGACCCTGTGCCTGTTCTCGTCGGGCCAGATCGGGGCCGGGCAGGTCGCGTCATCGGTCCCGCGGCCGTTCAGGGGCGAGTGGGACACGGCGCCTGCCGCGTGCGAGAGCGGCGAGAGCGATGGCCACCTCAGCCTGTCCGCCACCCGGATCGCGTTCTACGAAAGCATCGGCCCGGTGACGTCGGTGCGGCTTCAAGGTCCGCTCGACATCGTCGTCGACGCGCAAATGTCCGGTGAAGGCGAAACCTGGCTCGCCCACTATCACTTCCGGCTGTCGCGCGACAAGCGCTCGTTGAGCTTGCTCGACGAAGGGCAGCCGGTGGTCTACCAGCGTTGTCCGATGCCTTTGCAATGACCTCGGGCCGGCAGAAGCGCGCTCAAAGCGGCGCCCATCCACCGATCGCCCCGTCGCCGAGTTGCATCAGCCCGTGATAGGCTGAACCGGTCGCGCTCGCTAGGGTTGGCCTATCCGCGGGGCCTACGCACGGATTGCGAATGGAATGCGCGCAGCCGCTGCCCAGGCGGGGCCGTCGAATCTTGCGAGCGACGCAAAAATCGAGACAGAGAAAGCGGCAAAGATGAAGACGATTGCCGCCCTCGCCGCCACGTTCGCCCTTGCGGGCACCGCCCACGCGCTTCCCAACGAGGCCCTGATCAAGAAGATCCTCGGCACGCGCGTCGCGGGCGAGATCGAGGTCGCCCCAGGGAGCGGCGCTCCCGCCGGCTTCGGGTGCGGCGACGTGACGGTCGTCGCAATGAGCAAGGATCTCGCCCCGCACGGGCCGAACGAGTTCGGC